>ERZ1034713.16-NODE-16-length-112879-cov-30.644792_pt1 | contig 112879 bp, 84 predicted proteins | sample MGYA00520692_ERZ1034713 | MGnify/ENA primary metagenome ERZ1034713 (study PRJEB33766, sample SAMN09781717) | gut metagenome | biome: gut microbiome | host: Homo sapiens | place: Madagascar | study: EMG produced TPA metagenomics assembly of the PRJNA485056 data... | reverse complement strand
AGTGTCTCAAAGCGAAGTTTCTTTTCTGTACTCATAATCTATGTCCTTTCTTTAAATTGTTTATTATTTCTGATTGACGATGCAAAGGTACGGCGAAAAAACGAGTTGTGAAATCGCATAATAGTGGCATTCTTACTACCACGTTTGTGGTATATGACTGTTTTTACCCTCTTTTTCTCCCTTTATACCTTATTATATATAGGGAATGGGGAGATTTGCTTTCTGTCTTTTTTATGTATAAATGACGAAGTTGGCAGTAAAAAGTAAGCGAAAGATAGTGATTGAGAGATAAAACGTAAGGAAAGGGAAGTTATCGTAAACGTTTTCGTAATTAATTGCGAAAAAATGATATGCAAAAAGAAAACGTTTTGATTTTTTTACTAATTTTGCCCCTGTGAAAGAAGATATACGTTTAAAACGTTCATCTGGGAAAAGGTAATTCGCAAGAACAAAAAATATACTCAAAATAATCCACTAAAACTGTAAGTAAAATGAAAAGTTTAATTCTATCTCGATTATGGATGCTGATTGGTATCATCATCCTCACCACAGGACAGGCTTGGGCTCAAACAACAGAGCCGACAACAACGCAGAGGGTTTTTACCTCGATTAAGGAATTGCGCGATGGTGCTCAGACAAATGGTAATCAACACGATGACGTTGTTGTTAAGTTTGAAGATTCTAATCCCGCAACAGTTGTGGCAGTAATGAAAAATAGCGAAAAAGATTACGATGATGAAAAATTCGTCAATTCATTCTTTATTGTCGATAAAAGCAATTATGGTCTATGGGTTTCACCTAAAGGTGTTTACGATAAGAATTTGTTTGCTACTTGGAATTTGAAAATTGGTAGCAAGATAACAGGTTCTATCATAGGTGATTATAGACAAAATGATAGTGGTATGCCGTATTTTGGTTCTCTGTTAAAATCGGTCAAAATTGGGGAAACATCTTATCAAACGGCTCTTACCATAAATCGTGATGGTGAGGCAAGTGGAACAAAGGAGGCTGTTTATCCTTGTACAAAAGTCGATGATGTGAACACTATTGCTAAAAATAATGATGCTGCTTCGTATGGTCCCTATCTGAATACGATTATCCAGGTTCCAGGAACCATTAAGAAGGGAACTAACAATGAATACTATTTGGTACAGGATGAAAATACTGGTACGGGCACTGATTATGAAGATAAACGTATTTACTTTAGCTGTTCGCAGTTGCCCAACATTAACATCGATGACTATGTAGGCACCAGCGGAACCTTCGAGGGCATTTTGATTAAGCGAAAAGACAGTGAGTCAAAACTCATTGTATTGAAGGACAATTTCTTCAAGGTAAAAAAGATTTATCTTGATGAGAATGATGAAGAGGGTCGTGTAGAATACTTGGCTTCGCAGGGCGCTTTTGACGGTGAGGTAGATGTCTATGTGCATCGTACGAAATTGGTTAGCAATCCTGATGCATGGAATACTATTTGTCTGCCTTTCGACTTGACAAAAGAAGAATTTAAGACGGCTTTCGGCTGCGAGCTTACTGCTCTTGCCAAACCTACAACAACAAGTAGTGAAACTGCTCAGCAATGGGTTGGACAGGTAAATAACGGTGTGCTTGCCTTTACCAAACTGCCAGATACAGACCTCACTATTAAGGCTGGTGTTCCTTATCTGATGCAGGCATCGGGTACACAGAAATATTGTTTGGCGACCATTCAAGGTGCAGAGAGCATGGAGCCTGAAACTCTTATTGGGAAAGAGTCAACTTATTATGCCCATATCGGAGAAAAACTCATTACCGTGGTGCCTCCTTATGAGGTTAAGGCTTCGTATAGTGACAATATCGTGAATGGCGATTTTTATTTCCGTGGATTGTATGGTCGTAAGAAATATACAGAAGATGCAGATGGTAAGCTTACAACGACTCCTATTTCCGATAATGGCAGCCAGAAGTATCAGTACATCAGCACAGCTGCTGGCAACTATCTGAAATATCTGCCTTCTGGTTCTTCTCTTCAGTTCAACGGCATGCGTGCTTATTTCTATTTCCCCAACTGGAGTGCGGAGAACAACAACGCTGCACAGGCTGCAAGCAAGAACAATAACACCAACGCCAAGATTCATGTGGCAGTGATGGCAGCTTCGACAACAGGCATCAGCAACATTTCGGCAGCGGAAGCCTCTAAGCAAGCCGAGGTTTACAACCTGAGCGGACAGCGTGTGGATGCTTCTTACAAGGGCATCGTGGTGCGCAACGGCAGAAAATATCTCCGTAAGTAAGAGTGTGCCGAGAATGCACATGAAGAGAAAGTGATGTAAAAATAATAGTAAAAGGAGAAAAGAAAATGAAAAAGATATACAACAAGCCAACTATGACATTGGTGAAGATGGAAACAGAACATTTCATAGCCGCATCGCCTGGCGTTTATGACCAGAATCAAGTTCGTACGGACGGGAGTGGAAGTACTGGCACTCATGTGGGTGGAACTTCATCAGAAGGAGGAGGTGAAGACAACGGCAATGGCAGTGTTGCCGATATGGCAAAACCCTACAACCCCTGGACAGCATGGGATGAATAGGAGAGGGACCCCTAAAACGAAGCCGGCTTCTATGGCAATCGAAAGTACTTTAAATCAACAACGAAAGTACTTGCGTTGCCACATGAAGCCGGCTTCGTTTTTTCTGCATGTTTTCTTTCATCAGACTTCATATGTTGGGGTATAATTGTTGCCTTAAAAATACTTATTTCTTTATACTATTCTCAAAGAAAATTGTTATATTTGCAGGCAAAAACATAAAATCTGAATAACTTATGGCATCTATTATTTCTATTGTACCCATTGTGTTGCTCTTCGTCTTGATGCTCGGCTTCAAGATGGCAGGACATAAGAGCGCCTTGTTGACACTCGTAGTAACTGTATTGCTGGCTCTTTTCGCCGCCTCTCCACTGGGGATGATAGCCCCGGAACATGCGGGAGACAGCATCCTCGCCCTGACGGGATGGGCTGTGGTGGAAGGTCTGCTGAAGGCGGTGTTCCCGATCCTCATCATCATCCTGATGGCTATCTATAGCTATAATATATTGGTGGAAAGCAAGCAGATTGAGGTTATCAAGAAACAATTCACTTCGATTACCGACGACAAGGGATTGCTCGTGCTGCTGCTCGTCTGGGGATTCGGCGGATTGCTCGAAGGCATGGCTGGCTTCGGAACGGCGGTGGCGATTCCTGCTGCCATCCTCATCGGACTGGGATTCAAACCCATGTTCTCGGCTCTGGTGTCTTTGGTCGGCAACACGGTGGCAACGGGATTTGGTGCCGTCGGTGTGCCTGTCACCACGCTCTGCAATGAGGTGGCGGATAGCGGCTCGGCATCGGTGGCGCAGATTTGCGAGACATCGGCGTTCGCCATCATACAGTTGTCTCCGCTCTTCATCATCCTGCCTTTCATCATCCTTACCCTTACCGACAGACATAATCTCGTCAAGAACCTTGTCATATCCCTTTGGGTGGGAATGATTTCCGTGGCGGTGCAGTTCGTCTGCGGCTATTATCTCGGTTCGGAGACTCCTGCCATCATTGGCTCTATCGCCGCCATCGTTGCCATCATCGTTTATGCCAAGGTGTTTGCGAGAAAGAGCAAGGTGCAGAAACAGGAGACCTTCTCTTTCTCCGAGAGCTTCAAGGCGTGGAGCGTTTACCTCTTTATATTGGTATTTATCTTGGTGTCGGGTGCGCTCTGTCCTCCAGTCAACGCCTTCCTGAAGACGCATTTGGTGAGTGCTGTTCATCTGCCGGTGCTGGGCAGTACCTTTAAGTTCGGTTGGATTTCGAATGCAGGGTTGATGCTCTTCCTGGGTGCTACGATCGGTGGATTGGTACAGGGGTTGAGTTTCAAGCGACTGATGGTCATCTTGGCCCGAACCACGGTGAACTTGCGCAAGACGGTGGTTACCATCTGTTCGCTGATAGCCTTGGCGAGTGTGATGAACTATTCGGGTATGATAACTTCCATCGCCTCGGGCTTGGTGGCTGTGACGGGTGATTTCTATCCATTGGTAGCTCCGATGATTGGTGCCATCGGTACCTTCGTAACGGGTTCTGATACTTCATCCAATATTCTCTTCGCCAAGCTCCAGGCTCATGTTGCCAACCAGCTCGGCATGACGGGCACTGATACTTTCTTCGGGGTGGAGGGAAGTCAAAGCAACTGGCTTGTTGCCGCCAATACCACAGGTGCCACGGGTGGAAAGATGATCAGTCCGCAGAGCATCGCCATCGCCACAGCCTCATGCGACATGGAGGGTAAGGACGGTGAGATCCTCCGTTCCGCTATCCCATACGCCGTGTTGTATATCGTACTGGGTGGACTTATGGTTTACTTAGGATGCTGATCTCTTGCCCGTAAATGTTTTTTTTGAAAGAAAAGTATCAAAGTATCATTCTTGACTTTGAAACTTTTTGTAATACATTGATAGATAGACATATATAATAAATGAGACTTTTCGGATTTTGTTCCGAAAAGTCTCATAAAAGTATCATGGAAGTCTCATTTTAGGCTGATTTATCTTTTCTTTACCAGATATTTCATTCCATCGGCGAAACGCTTGTGGTTCAGTTGTGTCATGTTAGCCAATTTTCGTCCGAATCCCATCAAGCTGTTTACTTTCAGCGATGAACCTATCTGCTTTTTCAGAAAGTCGAAAATCTCGGCGGCCGTCATGTACTCACCTTCCTTCTCGTCGTCGGCAGGTTCGAAGTAGAGACGGAAATACTGGTCTATCGGCTGAACCACCTCAAACTGGCAGTTGCTCTGCATGATGAGCTTCACCTGCTCGGCGTCGAAATAACACTTCTCGCCATTGCCCAACGCCACAAGCGCCTGGGCGAAAAGCTGCTGGTGGTTGGGGCGGACACTCACGTCGATGGGGCCCGTCAACTCGATGCCGATGAAACGGCGGTTGCCGGATGGGTCGGTGAGGATGTCGTTCATGTTGCTCGTAGCGATGAAGGAGGCGAGGCGTGGAAACTCCATGACGTGACTTCCGTACGGCGGCTTGTATTTCAGCGTAGGTAACTGGATAAGATTCTTCAGAAAACCCTGTTGCACCTGTGGTGAAATCTGGTTGAACTCGTCAAGATTGATGAGCATGAACTGTGCCATCGCCTGGTACACCTGTCGTTTCTCCGAGAGAATCAGGTTGTCGCTGTAACCCCATTGCAGTTCGGGCGGCAAGAGGCGGCGGCAGAATGTGCTCTTGTTGAAGCCCTGTTTGGAGATGAGGAGCGGAGCCACCGAGTTGCCGTACTGGCGATGCGTGTATCCACGCCATTGGTCCACCATGCCGAGAAACCACGTGTAAAACCAGTCTGCCCAGTATGGATTGTTGGTGGGCACGGTGCGGGCCAAGGCACGGATGTGGTCCTTGCCGTCCCACTTGTTGTGGCACAGATAGAGATACTCTTCTATCGGATTGTAATTCTTGATGTAGTCCGACTCCAGAAAATTCCTCACGTCCTTGATGCTCACCCTTAGTCCAGCCAACTGTACTTCGAGCGTCATTCTTTTCATCACCCTCGGCTCCACGGGTCGGTATTCGTACCATCCTTTCTCCTTCGGCTGGTATTCCACGTATTTCATTACCGAGTTGTATCTGAAATTGTATTGGTTTCTCAACAGCAGCATCATGCTTGCTATGTCGTTTTTCTCGTCCTTGCAGTCCATGTCCTCGTTTCTGGCCTTTCCTTTCGCTTCAGGATCGGCTTGCTGGTCGGTGCCTTCCGTGCGGTAATGACAGTCTATCCTCATCGCCACCGCCTTGGCATTGTAATAAGGGTGGGCATCCAGCGTCATCATGAAACTGTTGTGCAGCGAAGGCTCGTTCGACATGGCAGAGGAAGCCTCGACGGAAGCAACCTGGGCGCCGATGGTGAGCGATGCCTTGACCACAGCTTGGTAGATGGGGTGGATCTGTTGGTAGGCGATGCGATAGAGCTGTTCCGCCTCAGGCTCGGAAGTTGGCAGCTTGTCGTTCTGGTTGGTGAATTTTACCAGCACGATGACGCACTTTCCGTCGGCACTTTCCAGTGCGGCAAAGGTGGAGGGCAGGATGGCGACCGAACGCTTCACGCCTTCCGTGCCGTCGGGGTCGGTGATGTTGTTGAACTTGAGGAGCAGGATGCCGTTACAAATCTTCATCTTCAGGTTGCTGTTCTCGTCCTTCGCAAACTCGGCGGCAGGATAGATGTACATCCATGTAGGCATGTCCTTGTAGAAACGGTAGTCTTCGTCGATGTAGGCGGCGTAGTCTCTGAATCGGGTTACGCTCTGCTTGCTGTCGTCCTTAGCGATGCGCTCCAGTAGTTTCTCCATCGTCTTTGTGCTGACGAGGAGTTGCTTCTTATTGTCGTTGTGTACGATTGTAATCTTCATGATGTTTTTTTTGAAAGCTTGTTGGAAAATGAAAGTATAGTGCCCAAAAGTGGGCTTCCCATTTGGGCACTTGTTGCCCACTGTGTTGGCAGTGTGTGCCCGAGGCTTGTTCTGTCGATGCCCGAGGCTTGTTCAGTCGATGCCCAAGGCTTGTTCAGTCGATGCCCGTCCGTCGGTCCGTAAGGGAACATGTGGTGGGCACGGAGAAACCATGGGTGGCAGGATTCTTCATCAGATACTCGTGAAGTCGATTTCCTCGGCGAAGTATTCGAAATCCACATCCTTGTAACCGAAGCGAGCGAAGAGTTGCTTGATGTGTTCCTGCTGTTCGGGCACGAGTTTCTGTTGTCCCAGTTTATATCGGTAGTACTGTCCCTTGCTGCCGAGGTAGCTTCTCATCTCAGAGCGGAGCAGGGGAGCGTCCTTCACCTTCACCTCGGCAAAGAGCTTGTCGAATCCCCAGGCCATTTTCACGATACGCAGTGGGGCGAAGAACTCGCATTTTCCGTCTTTCAAGGCATTGGGGAAGATGGCATGGCCCCGCTTGATGTCGTCGTTCTTGTAGAGCGAGGCGAGATAGTGGATACAGTTGTTTTTCATCGGACAAAGTTCGGTGAAGCAGTAGGTGATGATGCCTGGCACCTCGCCATACTCAAAAGCTTTTCTCAGCAGTTCTTTTTCGTCCATGTGTTATTGGGTATTAAGTTAATAATTGATTATCTTAATAACGTGGAAAATGGCAAAATGTTGCATCGAAAATGATATTTTTTCGCCAAAAATGCGACTTTTATGATACTTTTATGATACTTCTATGATACTTCCCATCATATTTCTCGAAAAGTCTCATTACCGGCAACTGCTAATATATCAATTAGATATAACGGTGCAGAACATCAAAAATGATACTTTGATACATTTTTATAAAAAATAAATTATACGTACGTGTGGGCACGAACCATAATTAATTAAGTCGTCCTCATCTACTGGTAATTGTTTTATTTTCCTTAGTCGTATACATCTAATTTCGACATCGGTTGTTATTTTGATGCAATTTTCTTTATCTGGTCAATCTCATAGTCTGGCATAGGGAAATGTCTGCGCCATTGCTCATTGAACATTTTCTTGATACCACGGCTTACAGTATCAATCATGTTGAAATCTACCATAGCCCTACACAGACATTCATTGCGAAAATGCGTCTGAGGTTCTTCGTTCCTCAAAACATTCTCCAAAGTGCCAGGAATGAATGTGCCAGCATTGGAATAATATAAGTAGCCTGGATTCTCTACAAAGTTAATCTTTCAGGCAGCCGATAGGCACCACATATACTCCGTCTTCTCTGCGGTAAGCATAGTCGCCGACAGCTGTGAGTACCATCATAAAAGATGGGGATTTCATCTTGGTTGTGTCTATCTTGTCAGCAAGAGCAGTTAGCGTAGAGACTCCTTTTTCGATGGCTTGTGCACCACCCAGCTTAATTTCGATGAGACCGTATGAACCGTTGCGGAGATGGAGAACAGCATCACATTCCAAGCCGTTCTTGTCGCGATAATGATAGACGTTGCCATCTATGGCATCTGCATATACACGAAGATCACGAACGCATAAGGTCTCGAAGAGCAAGCCGAAAGTCTCCAAGTCGTTGATGAGGTCATCAGGACCAAGACCTAATGCTGCCACAGCAATAGATGGATCAACGAAATATCGGGTTTCAGCCGAACGGATGGCTGTCTTGCTGCGAAGGTTCGGATTCCAGGCAGGCATGTCCTCTATGACGAAGATTTTTTTGAGCGCACCGATGTAACTCTGAACAGTCTTGTCTGCCAGCGTCTCATCATCATTTTCCATCATGTCTTGTCGTATGGCTCCGATACTGACTTGTCCACCTTGTGAACGGGCGTATGAACGCAGAAGGAGCTTGGTTCGTTCGCTGTTTCTGCTGATTTCATCTACCCTTGAAATATCAGTCTTAACCACTGCATCGTAATAGTCGTATGCCTGTCGCAAGGCAGCTCTTGTGTTCTTGGTTGTAGCACTGGGCCATCCTCCTCTGCAGACGAGAAAGGCGATATCTTCCAGTTTCAATTTGTTGAAACCTTCTTGGTTTGCATTTCCTTTAAACAGTTCGCTGATACTTACTTCGCCTGTAGATTCTCTCGATTCCCATAATGACATAGGGCGCATGGTAATCCAAGCGAAACGTCCTGTACCCGTGTGATGTATTTTTTCAGATGATGTAGGCACTGCAGAACCTGTGAGGATAAACAAGCCTTCCTCACCTTGGTGGTCCACTTCAAATCGTATGGCATCCCAGATTTGCGGAATGATTTGCCATTCGTCAATGAGACGTGGCTTATCTCCTTTTAGGAGCATTTTTATCTTTAAATTCGCCATTTCCAGATAGTTGTTTTGGTTGTCTGGGTCTGCCATGTATAGCACGCTTTTGGCCTTTTGTTCTGCTGTGGTTGTTTTCCCACACCATTTTGGGCCTTCTATCAATACAGCTCCAACTTCTTCTAATCTGTATTCCAATAGTTTATCTGCAATTCTTTTCATGTATTCCTTCATGTCAAATCTCTTTTATTTCTGCTGCAAATATACGATGAAATCTTGGAATTACCAAATTTGGCTGCATATTTTTACCCAATTTGGCTATATTTTGTTACCCAATTTGGCTGTAATTTGTTATCTAATTTGGCGAAAAAAGACTGTCCTCATCTGAAAGGTTATGTCAGATGAGGACAGTTACTGTTTTTTTTATCGACATGAAATCAGTTTACGCATGCCTTTTCTCGTAGGCCAGGCTGTGGTCGTGCTTGTCGATGTCGTGTTTCGACTTGCTCTTGATAACCAGCCAAACACCTGAGAAGACGAGGAGGGCGGCAAGAGCCTGCGTGCCTTTGAAGACTGCCAGGCCTACGAGCACGCTGACAGAAACAGAGACCAAGGGCTGCACGTAATTGTATACCGAAACCACTGTGGGTCGGAGTGTCTTCTGACCTATCATCATCAGGATGTAGCCCAGATAAGTGCCGAAGAAGATGACGTAGCCCGTTTCCCACCATGCCGATACTGGCACCTCAGCCCATGGGATGGAAACCACATGAGAGGCGGAGAAAGGCAGGATCATGACCGATGCCCAGGTGAACATCCACTTGTTGATGGTGAAGAGCGAATACTTTCCCACCAAGGGCTTGAAGAGCGACAGATAGAGCGCAAACGACAGTTGTGCGGCCATGCAGAGTAAGTCGCCCCAGATGTTTCCCACCTTGGCATTTCCCGCCGTGGCACTTGTCATGATGATGAGCACGGCACCGCTGCAGCCTAAGAGTACGCCAGCCACCTTCTTCCAGGTGATGGGCTCGCGGAGGATGAGGAACGACAGAATCATGGCGAAGATAGGCATCGATGTAGTCATGATGCTCGAATTGCTGGGCGAGGTGATGCTCAGTCCGATGGTGTAGCAGCACTGGTTGAATACCAGTCCGAAGAGTCCTGCTCCAGCCAACTTGATGATGTCGGTTGTAGGGATGTGCTCCCTGCGGGTGAAGAGTGAAGTGAGCCAGAAGAGGATGGCTCCGCCCAGAACGCGGAATGATACCATGTCGATGCCCTCGATGCCGTGTGTCATGGCATCCTTGCCTACAGGTGCCATTAGTCCCCAGAATGCGCCCGATCCAAAGAGACACAAGTGGGCTAAAAGTGGTTTGTTGTTACCCATTTTACCTTATTTAATATAAAAAATCGATGCAAAGGTACAAAATTTCGGTTAAAATGATTATATTTGCCCTAAGTTTTAGAGTTAAAGTAGATAAAAGTATAAACCTATGCAGAAATATGCCGATTATATCAAGCAGATAGAGATAGACTCTCTATGGAGTGGTACCAAGCACATACTTTGGAACCTCGACCGCAGGGTGAACATCCTGAGCGGTGTGAACGGAGTGGGAAAGAGCACCATTCTCAACAAGGTGGTGAAAGGCCTGAGTGCCGGGGGCGAGTTTCCAAGCCATCTGCTCAAGGGTGTTCATCTGAAGGTGGAGCCCGAGGAGGCTAAGTGGATTCGGTTTGATGTGATTCGTTCGGTCGACCGTCCGCTGCTCAACTCTGAGATGATCAGCAAGGTGGATCTTACGCTTGTCACCGAGCTCGACTGGCAGCTCTTCCAGTTGCAGCGCAAGTACCTCGACTATCAGGTGAACATCGGCAACCGTATCATTGCCGTGCTGCAGAGTGGTGAACCCGATGCTGCCCAGAAGGCTCAGGCGCTCAGCGAGCCCAAGAGGATGTTTCAGGACATCGTGGACGACCTGTTCCGCGAGACGGGCAAGACCATCATCCGCACTGCCAACGAGATTAAGTTCAACCAGATCGGCGAGGTGCTGCAGCCTTATCAGCTGTCGGCAGGCGAGAAGCAGATGCTTGCCATTCTGCTCACTGTGCTGGTAGAAGACAATCAGTCCTATGTGCTCTTCATGGACGAGCCTGAGATCAGTCTGCACTTTGAATGGCAGAAGCAGCTTATCTCCTTGGTGCTGAAGTTGAACCCCAACATTCAGATTATCATGACAACCCACAGTCCGGCTGTGGTCATGGACGGCTGGACCGACCGTGTGACTGAGGTGAACGACATAACGATTAAGTGATGTTTTAGTGTTTAATGTTTAGTGTTTAATTGTTCTGCTTATGGCTAAACGTTTAACCGATAATATCAATTCGCAATACTTCGAGGCCATCAACAAGATGACTCCGAAGAAAGCCCGGCGCAGAATAGTAGTCTACGTCGAGAGCTACGACGATGTGTTCTTCTGGCGCTCGGTGCTTGGCCGTTATGAGGACGACAAACTAACTTTCGATATCATGCTGCCTTCGCGCAACCAGCATCTCGACAGGGGCAAGAAGGCTGCCATCTCCAATATGCTCAAGGGCGTGGGCAGAGACATGATAGCCTGTGTGGATGCCGACTACGACTATATTCTGCAAGGCGCTACGGAGATGTCGAGACAGATGTTGGAGAATCCCTACATCTTTCATACTTATGCCTACGCGATAGAAAACTTCCAGTGTTATGCCAAGGGGCTGCACGAGACCTGTGTGATGGTGACGCTCAACGACCATCGCATTTTCAACTTTGAGCGCTTCCTGCAGTCTTATTCCCAAACCATCTGGCCTCTCTTTGTATGGCATGTTGTCTTTCTGCAGCGCCGCAAGATGACGATGCACTTCGATATGTGCGAGTTCAACAAGGTGGTGGTGCTTCCCTCAGTACGCATTCAGAATCCGAAGTGGGCGATAGAGTATCTGAGTAAGAAGGTGAGGGCGAAGATGTTCCAGTTGGAGCGCCGTTTCCCCAAACTCAAGGATGCCTTGCCTGAGACGGAGCGGATGTTGCGCGACTTGGGAATCAACGACAACAATACTTATCTTTACATCCAGGGTCATCATCTTTTCGACTTGGTAGTGAGTCCGGTGGTGCAGACGGTGTGCGACATTCTGCGCAATGAGCAGGAGAACGACATCCGCGACCGTGCTGTTCACAGCGAACAGGCACGCACCGAAATAGCTTGCTACGAGAACAGCCTCGGCAAGGTGAAGATGATGATGAAGAAAAATACCTACTATCAGTTCTCTCCGGAATTCCAGAAGATCCTGGCGGACGTGGAAAGATATTTGGAAAAGGATTTTTAAAGGTAAAAAGGTAAAAGGGTAAAAAAGTAAAAGGGTAAAAAGGATTTTTAAAGGTAAAAAAGTAAATACTTTATCAGCAAGAAGGCTCTTTTTACCTTTTTACCTTTTTACCTTTAGAAATCCTTTTTACCTTTAAAAATTACACGTATGTCTCGAGGAACTTCAATGTTCCCTCTACCTTCAACGTCTGGGTGGAGGCTGGAACCACGATGCTTTCGCCGCCCTGCAGGGTGATGGTGTTGCCCTCGTTGTCGGTGATGGTGGCTTGGCCCTTCAGGCCGATGAGAATCACGAAACTGTCGAGCTCAGAGTAATCGAGCGTCATAGGTTCGTCGAGATCGTAGACAGTGGTGTAAAAATAAGGGCAGCGCACGATGCTGACACCCTGATTCTTCACAGGTTTGTATTCCTGTCGATAATTGGACAGCACGGTGTAGTCGATGCACTCGGCAGCTTCCTTGGTGTGCAGCTGTCGGTAGTTGCCGTCCTTGTCCTTGCGCTTGAAGTCGTAGATGCGGTAAGTCACGTCGCTGGTTTGCTGTATCTCTACCACGAAGCAACCCGTTCCGATGGTGTGTATTCTGCCTGCAGGGATAAAGAAGCAGTCGTCCTCCTTCACCTTGTATTGTGCCAGGGCATCTGTAATGGTGCCGTTCTCTACCATCTGCTTGTACTCTTCGGGTGTGATCTTCATTTTCAGACCGTTGTATAGCTTGGCCTCGGGATCGCATGGCAGGGCGTACCACATCTCTGTCTTTCCGCGCTCCTTGCCTTGCTTGTGCGCTATCTCGTCGTTGGGGTGCACCTGAATGGAGAGGTCGGTGTTGGCATCGATAAACTTGATGAGCAGCGGAAACTCATTGCCGAATCGCTGATAGTTCTCCTTGCCTAAGAAACTGTCTTTCAGTTGGGCGACCACTTCGTTGATGCTTTTGCCTTTCATCTCGCCGTCAGCCACGATGCTCTCGTAGCCTGGCACGCCAGAGATTTCCCAGCTCTCGCCTACTTTCTCCTGCTGCAGGTTGAGATGCTTGAAGTTGATAATCTTGTTGCCACCCCAGATGGTAGACTTCAGTAAGGGTTCAAATTTTAATGGTTTCATTGTGTTCGTAATTTATAGCAAGATAGAATAAGTTTTTTTACTCTTTTGCTTTTTTAGCTCAACATTTGTTATAGTTGAGTATTTACTATACAAATAACGAGCAGAGTACACTTATTATTTTATGTTATGTTGATTTTATTTTTCTATTTTTCATCCTTTACATGAAACACCTTATCAGCAAGAAGGCTCTTTTTACTTTTTTACCTTTTTACTTTTTTACCGTTTCCCCCCCTAATTTTCCTTCCAGAAGGCTGGTGTGAAGATCACGAGTACGGTAAAGATTTCCAGACGGCCGATGAGCATCATGAGCGAACAGAACCACTTGGCCAGATCGGGCAGTTCGCTCCACGACATGGTGGGTCCAATCTCAGTTCCCAAGGTTGGTCCTACGTTTCCCACGCAACTCAGCGTGATGGTGATGGAATTGGTGTTGTCGATTCCCATCGCTATCATCGTGAACGAGATGATGACGCAGATGATGAGATAGATGGTGAGGAAAGCCAGCAGCGTGACGCGTTTCTGCATGGGCACGTTCACCCCGTCGATCTTGAGCGGCAGCACGGCGTTGGGGTGCAATATCTGTCGGAACTCATTCTTCACCATGCGCAGCAGAATGACGCCACGGATGCATTTCAGTCCACCGCTCGTACTGCCCGAGCAGGCACCGATAAACATACACATCGACAGCACCACCCATGTGACGTGAGGCCAGAGTGCGGCATCGTCGTTGAAGAGACCAGTGGTCGTGATAAACGAAACCACCTGGAAGATGGCGCTGCGGAAGGCGTGTTCTATATCGTAGTTGCGCATCACGATGAGCTCAACCATAATGAAGATGCTGAAGACCGTGACGAGGAAGATGTAGAATCGGAACTCTGAGTTGCGGAACAGTTCCTTGATCTTAAACTTGATGACGGCGGCATAGAGCAGTGTGAAGTTGACACCCGATAGGAAACAGAAGAACGTACAGATGTATTCGAGCGATGGCGAATGGAAGAACTCGGTACTGGTGTTGTGGGTGGAGAAGCCTCCCGTTGCCGTTGTCGTCATGGCATAGTTGAAACTGTCGAAAAGTCCCATTCCCGCCACATAATACGACAGAATGCAGGCGATGGTGAGCATGAGATAGATGCTCCAAATCCACTTTGCCGATGTGGAGATACGTGGATGCAACTTGGTCTTGATAGGGCCTGTGGCTTCGGCGGCAAACACCTTGGTCTGTCCGCCTACGAGCGATGGCAGCAGGGCGATGGTGAAGAACACGATACCCAGTCCGCCTATCCACTGTGTGAGTGATCGCCAGAACAGCAGTCCGTGCGGAAAGCACTCCACGTCGTCGAGTATGGTGGCTCCGGTGGTGGTGAATCCCGACATCGTCTCGAAGTAGGCATCGGTGAAGTGGTTGATGTAGCCGCTCACCATGAAGGGCAGCGTGCCGAAGAGGCTGAAGATAATCCACGATAGCGAGACAACGAGATAGGCGTCGCGTCGCGACATGGAGTTGTCGGCTCCGTGTCCTCGCCATTTCAGGATGAGTCCTCCGCCAATGGTGGTCAGCGTTGCCACGATGAAGGCAAAGATGTCTTCCTGCTGATAGTAGACAGCTACCAGCAGACTGAGCAGCAGCAGCGAAGCCTCAATGAAGAGTAGCTGCCCCAGAACCTTGTATATCAGTTTCCAGTTGATCATTCTTTCTGTTCAAGTTTTCTCAAGTGAGGGAAGTTTTAAGAAGTTAATGGAAGTTCCCATTCCCTCCCATCATACAAAGTATTTTTCTATCTTCTTCATATTGATGTTGTGGCAGAATACCATGACCGAGTCGCCCGCTTCAATCTGCGTGTTGCCCGAAACGAGCATTCCCTCCTCGCCACGCACCAGTCCGCCGATGGTCACGCCGATGGGCATTCCCAGGTCCTTGACAGGCTTCTTGGTTACCTTGGATCCTTCTTTGGCGATGAACTCCGCCACGTCGGCGTTGGCATTCATGAGGAATCTCACGTTCATCACGTCGGCGTCGAGCATCATCTGATAGATGTAGCTGGCGGCAATCACCTTCTTGTTGATGATGGTTCCGATGTCGAGGCTCTCAGCCATGCTCACGTAGTCGACGTTCTCTACGGCAGCCACGGTCTTTCTCACTCCCATGCGCTTGGCTGTGAGGCATGCCAGGATATTGGTCTCTGCGTTTCCCGTCAGCGCCACGAAAGCCTGCGTGCTGCGTATCCCCTCCTCGTTGAGCAGCGGGATGTCGCGTCCGTCGCCATGGATGACGAGCGTCTTGTTCTCGTCGAGTATTTCGTTGAGGTACTCACACCGTGCCTCGTCCTTCTCGATGATTTTGCACTCCATGTATTCGGGCATTTTCTTCACGGCTCTCACGGCCGTGCGTCCTCCGCCCATAATCATCACGTTCTTCACGTCCACATAGTGCTCCTTGCCCACTATCTTTCGGATGTAGGGAATATAGTTGCGAGTGGTCATGAAGTAAGCCAGGTCGTAGAGTTTCAACTCGTCGTTACCGCCGGGGATGATGGTTTCGTCGCCTCGCTTGATGGCCACTACGTGGTAGGGGTCGTTGGGTCCGCTGATGTCCTTGAGCGGCTGGTTCAGTATCTCGCAGGTCTGTCGCAGCTTGATGCCGAGCATCACCAGGGCGCCGTCGTGCACGTCCCATCGCTGTCTCACCCAACTCATCTTCAGTCCGTTGTTAATGTCGACAGCGGCGAGCATCTCTGGATATATCAGCTTGCTGATGCCCAGTCCCTGGAAGAACTCCTGTGCCTGCGGATCCATGTATTCGGGGTTGTCCACGCGTGCCACCGTTCGCTTGGCTCCCAGGTTTTTCGCCAGGATGCTGGCAGTGATATTGGTGCTCTCCAATGGCGTGACAGCGATGAAGAGGTCGGCGTCTGCCGTTCCCGCATCTCGCAATACCCTCAGGCTCGTAGGCTTTCCCACCATGGTGAGCAGGTCGCAGTCGGAGCCGATGCTTGCCAGCCGCTCCTCGCTCTCGTCGATGAGTGTTATCTCCTCGTTGCTGCGTGACAGGAGTCTCGCCAGGTGCGTTCCGATGGCGTATGCGCCAGCAATGATGATTTTCATTCTTTTATAATAGCTTCTTTGATTGATTTCTTATCCATGTGCACGATTTCTCTGAGCTGTGCTATCGTGCCGTGTTCCACAAACTCGTCGGGCAGTCCCATGCGGATGACGTGAGGATGATAGTCGTGGTCGCTCATCCATTCTATGACGGCAGAGCCGAAGCCACCCATGCGCACGCCGTCCTCGATGGTTACGATGCGGTTGAATCTGCTTCCTATCTCGTGGAGCAGTTTCTCGTCGAGCGGTTTCAGGAATCGCATGTCGTAGTGGGCCACGCTCAGTCCCTCCGTCTCTTTCTCCACTTCGGCTATGGCTTCGGCAGCATCGTTTCCGATAGGTCCGAGGGTGAGCACAGCCACGTCGGTGCCTTCCTTCAGTTTTCTGCCCGTTCCGGTCACGATTTCCTGCATGGGGTTTCGCCAGTCGGTGAGCACGCCGTTGCCTCTGGGGTAACGTATCACGTAGCAACCGTGGTGGGGCAACTGGGCCGAGTACATCAGGTTGCGCAGCTCGTGCTCGTTCATAGGCGATGCGATGGTGAGGTGGGGCACAGGCCGCAGCGCCGCCAGGTCGAAGGCTCCGTGGTGTGTGGGTCCGTCCTCGCCCACGAGTCCAGCCCTGTCAAGACACAACACCACGGGCAGACTGAGCAGCGCCATGTCGTGTATGATGTTGTCGTAGGCCCGCTGTGCGAACGAGCTGTATATGTTGCAGAACGGCATGAGTCCGTCCTTTGCCATTCCTGCCGAGAAGGTGACGGCGTGTCCTTCGGCTATGCCCACGTCGAACACCCTGTCGGGCATCTGCTTCATCATGATGCTCATGGAGCATCCGGTGGGCATGGCGGGCGTTACACCCACGATGTTGTGGTTCTGCCGTGCCAGTTCGAGCAGGGTGTTTCCGAAGACGTCCTGATATTTGGGCGGCTGGTTGCTGGTGTCGCTCACTAATCGCTCGCCCGTCTCGGGATCAAACTTTCCTGGTGCGTGCCAGATGGTGGCGCTTTTCTCTGCAGGCTCGTAGCCCTTGCCCTTGGTGGTGTGCAGGTGGAGCAACTTGGGGCCTTTCATGTCCTTGAGTTGTCGCAGCACGCGCACCACTTCGCGTATGTCGTGTCCGTCGAAGGGTCCGAAGTACCGTATGTTCATTCCCTCGAAGATGTTCTGCTGGTGGCTCAGTGCCGACTTCAGCGCGTTGTTCAGTCTCAGTATTCCCTTTCGCCTGTCATCGTTGAGGTAGCCTTTCGAGTGCAGCCATTGCGAGGCCTTGAACCTCAGCCGGTTGTAGGTATCGTTGGTGTCGAGGTTGAGCAGGTATTTCTCCATACCTCCCACGGCCCGGTCGATACTCATATCGTTGTCGTTGAGTATGATGAGCAGGTCGTTGGGCGTGCTCGATACGTTGTTGATTCCCTCGAAGGCGAGTCCTCCGCTCATGGCTCCGTCGCCTATCACTGCCACTACGTGCCTGTCGTTCTCCCCCTTCTGCTTGGCGGCCACAGCCATGCCGAGCGCCGCCGAAATCGAGTTGCTGGCGTGCCCGCAGGCAAAGGTGTCGTATTCGCTCTCTAAGGGAGTGGGGAAGGGGCGTATGCCGTGCAGCTTTCGGTTGGTGCAGAAGGCGTCGCGCCGCCCGGTCAGTATCTTGTGGCCATAGGCTTGATGGCCCACGTCCCACACGATGCGGTCGTAGGGTGTATTATATATATAATGTAGGGCTACGGTGATTTCGACGACACCCAGCGAGGAGGCGAAATGTCCGGGGTTGACCGCCACCTCTTCGATGATGTCCTCGCGCAGTTCCCTGCAGAGTTCCGGCAGCTCGTCGATGCTCAGCTTGCGCAGGTCTTCGGGATACTTGATGTTGCTTAAAAGGCTAAACTTCTCTTTGTCCATGTCTTCATCTCATGAATAACCATGCAAAGGTAGTATTTTTTTTTCAGTATATGTCATTTTTGTCCGTTTTATTTCTGTTTTCCCACATTTTCTTCGTATATTTGCATCCCGACAAATCAATAATATCACAACATAATGAGAAAAAACATCTTCCTTTTAGGAGCCTTGCTGGCCGTTTCAGCCGCCACGATGGCTCAGACCAAGCAGGGAGGCATCTCGGCGCAGATGCTCTCGCAGATCGAGAAAATGCAGAAGACATCGGCTGCCGACAAGGCGCTCTTCAATGCCATCGCTGCCAACAGTATCGACGACTTGGTGAAGAATCGTGCCAATGCCGGTCCTGTTGACACTCACTTCAGCGTGGAGACTCCCGCGCAGCGCATCCACAACCAGAAGAGCTCTGGCCGTTGCTGGATGTTCAGCGGCATGAACGTGCTGCGTGCCAACTTCGCCAAGGCTCATGCCGACTCCCTGGCAGTGGAGTTCTCGCAGGACTATCTCTTCTTCTACGACCAGTTGGAGAAGGCCAACCTCATGCTTCAGGGCGTCATCGACCATGCACGCAAGTCCATCGAGGACCCTCAGGTGCAGTTCTTCTTTAAGAGTCCGCTCAACGACGGCGGAACCTTCTGCGGCGTAGCCGACCTGGCAGCCAAGTACGGACTGGTGCCAATGAGCGCAATGCCCGAGACCTATTCGAGCGAGAACACCAACAAGATGAGCCGTCTCGTGGCAAGCAAGCTGCGTGAGTACGGACTGGAGCTTCGCCGCATGGCTGCTGCAGGCAAGAACGCCAAGCAGATAGCGGCCCGCAAGACCGAGATGCTCGCCACCGTCTATCACATGCTATGCCTCACCCTGGGCGAGCCTGTCAAGGAGTTCAGCTACGCCTTCCGCAACAAGGACGGCAAGCAGATGGGCGAGGCGAAGACCTATACTCCCAAGAGCTTCTACGACGCTACCGTGGGCCGTGAACTCAACGGCACCTTTATCATGGTGATGAACGACCCACGCCGCCCCTACCACAAGACCTACGAGGTGGAGTACGACCGCCACACCTACGACGGCCACAACTGGAAGTATCTCAACCTGCCTATGGACGAGATTGCCAGCCTCGCCATCGCCTCGCTCAAGGACGGTCGCAAGATGTACTCCAGCTACGATGTGGGCAAGCAGTTCGACCGCAAGCGCGGTTATCTCGACCTCGACAACTATGATTATGCCTCGCTCTTCGGTACCACGTTCCCAATGAACAAGGCCGAGCGCATCAGCACCTTCGACAGCGGTTCTACCCACGCCATGACGCTCACCGCCGTCGACCTCGACGCCAATGGCAAGCCGCTGAAGTGGAAGGTGGAGAACAGCTGGGGCGCCGACAACGGACAGAAGGGCTGTCTCATCATGACCAACCGCTGGTTCAATGAGTACATGTTCCGCCTCGTGGTCGACAAGCAGTATGTTCCTGCCCAGCTCCTCAAGGAGTTCGACCAGAAGCCAGTGATGCTTACAGCCGACGATCCTCTCTTCCAGTTAGAAGACTAATCAACCCAATTTACTCAACTTTCGTACTTACGGAAGTTGAGTAATTTTTTTTATCATCACTTTTATTCTTTTTTGAATAATTTTCGTACCTTTGCCCCAAAAATAGAGAATATCATGCAAGAAATGAAGACCCGCGAGCGCATCATCGCTCTTGTCAATAAGGAAGTAGTTCCCGCCATCGGCTGCACCGAACCGATGGCTGTGGCGTTGTGTACGGCCAAGGCAGCCACTCTGTTGGGCAAGCGTCCCGACAGTATCGAGGTGCTGCTCAGCCCCAATATGCTCAAGAATGCCATGGGCGTGGGCATTCCCGGCACCGGAATGATAGGCCTGCCCATCGCTGTAGCCTTGGGTGCCCTTATCGGCAAGCCCGAATATGAGCTCGAAGTGCTCAAAGACCTCACCCCCGAAGCTCTGCAGCAGGGCAAGCGCTACATCGAGGATGCCGACATTGACATCAAGCTGAAGCAGGGCATCGTCGAGAAACTCTACATCGAGGTTGTCTGTCATTCGGGTAAAGACCAGGCTGCCGCCATCATCGTGGGCAGCCACACCCACTTTGTCTTTGCCGAGCGCAACGACGAGGTGGTGCTCGACGAGCGACAGCCCGGAGGCGCCGATGAGGACGACACCGACATACAACTTTCCATGCGCATGGTCTACGACTTCGCCATGACAGCTCCCCTCGACGAGATCAGCTTCATTCTGAAGACCAAGGAGTACAACATGCGGGCAGCCGAGCTCTCCATCAAGGGCAACTACGGCCATTGCTTAGGCAAGACCATGGACCGCCCCATGAGTCACGGTATCTTCGGCAACAGCATTTTCTCGCACATCATCTCGCGCACCGCATCGGCATGCGACGCCCGTATGGGAGGAGCCATGATTCCCGTGATGAGCAACAGCGGCAGCGGCAACCAGGGCATCTGTGCCACCAATCCTGTTGCCGTCTATGCCCTCGAGAACGAGAACACCGAGGAAGAACTCATCCGAGCCCTCATGCTCAGCCATCTCACCGCCATCTACATCAAGCAGAGTCTCGGCAAGCTGTCGGCGCTGTGCGGCTGCGTGGTGGCGTCCATAGGCAGCAGTTGCGGCATCACCTATCTCATGGGCGGTGACTATCAGCGCATCTGCAACTCGGTGAAGAATATGGTGGCCAACCTTACGGGCATGATCTGCGACGGAGCCAAGCCCAGTTGTTCGCTTAAGATCTCGTCGGGAGTCAGCACCGCTTTGCTCTCCTCGCTGCTCGCCATGGAGGGCCGTTGTGTCACTTCTGCCGAGGGCATCGTCGACGACGATGTAGACCGCTGCATCCACAACCTCACCTCCATCGGTGCCGATGCCATGCGTACCACCGACGACATGGTGCTCAACATCATGACTCATAAGTAACTCCTTGCAGAAGAAAAGCTGCATCTCAGCAAAATATTCAAGCAAGCTTGATATTCTACATTCGATTTGCATTCTCTTTGCACCGTCTACCAATGAAAGTGCTCAGGGAGCCTCGCAGGGGGCATCTATTACGACCAAGGGCGGTCACAATAGACGGCAGACGCCGGTCATCTATTAAGACCCAAGAGGGGGCACTATCGGGCAGTTGACAAAGTAATAAACTATCATTTACACAACTTCTGCAAATCTACTACTTTTTCCTGAACATTCCAAGAAAAAGAGAAAAAGTTGTAAGCGTAAACAAAGATTAATGCTTCAATGTGTAGGGGGGCATAGGAAAGTGAAGTGTTGTGGGTTGTGCTGCGAAAGTCTGATAAGCAAGTGCTAATGAGTAAACGAAAAAAGGAAGAGAACATAGTGGCTCTCTTCCCTTTGTGTTTCATGTTCCTTGCCGATGGGCAGGGGGAACTGAATATTTGCTGAAAACAATCTTACACGAGTGTGGCGACAATTTCCTCGCGAGTGCCGGGGAGCATGTCGATGACTGGAATCTCTGGCATGGTGTAGCAGCCTGGCTGCAGACGGAAGGTGGCGCGAGCCACGTTGACCAATACCTGAGCAGTGAGAGCAGGGTTGTTGATGCTCATGTTGAACTCGAAACGCTGATTCTGAGTCTTGCCCGAAACGCCCTTGCGAACGAGGTTCACACCATGGCCCATGTCCTTGACATCATCGACTGAGGCTACGGCAAAGACGTGGGTCTCGTCGTGAGCGAAGTAAGGGTCGGCCTTAATCTCGGCAGTTACGTCCTCGAGCTTGGCGCCTTCCTCCAACTCTACGTACACCATGCGGCGGTGAATGCCCTCGCCCAATGGGATGGTGACAGAGAGAGCCTCCTTGACACCCTGCTTGCTGCGTACGCAAACAGAGTGGCCCATGCTCATACCAGGACCGAAGTTGGTATAGGTAAGACCCTTAGGAGCAAGGCTTTCCATGAGCACGCGCACTACTGAGTCAGAACCTGGATCCCAGCCGGCAGAAATGACGCTCACCTTGCCTGCCTTCTTGCAGTTTTCCATCTGGCTGGTACGATAGTCGAGGATGCCGGTATGGATATCGTAGCTGTCGACGGTGTTGATGCCAAGAGCCACTATCTTGGCAGAGTATTCTGGGCAGGAACGGGTAGGAGTGGCGAGGATGGCTACATCCACGTCCTTCAGCTTGGTGATGTCGTCTACTACATCATAATCAGCCAGTTCGGCTGGTTTGTTCTTGTCGCCCTGACGGCGTACGATGCCTGCAATCTCAAAATCGGGAGCTGCCTCGAGTGCCTCGACGGTGAACTTACCGATATTGCCGTAACCTACTACGGCTGCTCTAAATTTCTTCATTGTATTCTTTCTTTTATTTGTTGTTTGTTCAGTTTCCGGTTGCAAAAGTATAGCTTTTATTCGAGAAAACGAACGTTTTAATAGTTTTTTAACTATAAGAACCGACAAAAAGTTGTAAAATCATAGCTTTTAGGTATGTTTTTGTAGGATAGTGTAAGGATGGTGGGGTGAGAATGCTTACAGATTGAAAGAAGGAGGGCAAATGCAGGAGTTGAATTCTTGAGCATCTCTAACTTCTTTTAATATTCTCATTTGCAAAAGTGGAGCAAAAACATTTTCCCCCTCTTTGGCAATAATAGCGCCGAATCTGCGTTATATTATATAATCGTATGCGCATGGGCGCGATGACGAGAGATGTGAAATCATAAAATTATTAACGACAATCATGATTGAATATATACATGGCGACCTGACCGAGCTGACGCCGACACAGGCCGTTATCGAGACCGCGGGCGTGGGTTATGCGCTCAGTATCTCGCTCAACACATATACTGCCATACAGGGTAAGAGAGAGGCTATACTGTACGTTCACGAAGTACTGGTGACAGGTGGAAGAGACGACTCGTTCACCCTCTATGGTTTTGCCTCGAAGCAGGAGCGAGAGCTTTACCGTCTTCTCATCACCGTATCGGGTGTGGGAGCCGGCACGGCGAGGATGATTCTCTCGTCGATGTCGCCACGCGAGCTGTGCAACGTCATCTCCTCTGCCAACGAGGCGATGCTCAAGGGCGTGAAGGGCATAGGACTGAAGACTGCCCAGCGCATCATCATCGACCTGAAGGACAAGATCGTAAGCATGGGAATAGCCGACGAGCTGCCTGCCAATGGAGGAAACGTGGACATGGTGAACAACGACGTGAAGGACGAGGCGGTGAGCGCACTCACCATGCTCGGATTCTCGCCAGCGCCATCGTCCAAGGTGGTGGTCGACATCCTGAAGGAACAGCCCGACCTGAAGGTGGAACAGGTGATCAAGACGGCTCTGAAACGAATAAAATGACGAAAAAGAAGAAACGAGTGTAGATGTTGATAAGACGAAAATATAAATATGCCTTTCTGTTGATGGCATTGCTGATGGTCTCGGTCATCGGCAATGCCTTTGGCTTGTCGTACTGGCAGGACAACAGGACGCGGCAGCGAGCTGCCCAGAACCGCAATGCCAGCGCAGCCAGTAGGAAGCAGACGGCTGCCACGACGAAAAAGGCTGCCACGGCAGCAGGAAAGCCCGGCATCACGGCCCAGCCCATCCTCGCCGACGAGGACACGATACCCGACTCGCTGCTGCACACACGATGGCCTGTACAGCGCACACAGCCCATCAGCACGGGCGACCTGTATCAGAGTCCGTTAGACCTGCAGCGCCCCGACAACATGAAATACCACGTGGAGTACAACGACACGCTGGACCGCTACGTCATCGGCAACAAGCTGGGCGGCGCATGGCTCTCGGCTCCCATCATGATGACGCCTGCCGAGTACATGGCATGGAGCGAGCTCAACGAGCGACGTGCCTACTACCGCAAGCAGAACGACGAGATATACAAGGCCAAGGGAAAGGAGAAATTTGACTTCACCGACATGCACTTCGACCTGGGACCTGCCGAGAAAATCTTCGGTCCCGGAGGTATCCGAGTGCGCACGCAGGGAACTGCCGAGCTGAAGTTTGGCATCAACAAGAAGAGTGTGGACAACCCCTCGCTGCCCATCCGCAACCGCAAGACCACGATGATGGAGTTTGATGAGAAGATCAACCTCAACGTCAACGGAAAGGTGGGCGACAAGGTGAACATGAACCTCAACTACAACACCGACGCCACCTTCGACTACGACGCGCAGAACATGAAGCTGAAGTACGACGGCAAGGAAGACGAGATCATCAAGCTCGTGGAGGCAGGCAACGTGTCGTTCCCCTCCAACTCGTCGCTCATCCGCGGTGCCAGCAGCCTCTTCGGTGTGCGCACCGATATGCAGTTTGGCAAACTGAAGTTGCAGACCGTCCTGTCGCAGAAGAAATCGTCGTCGAAGAGCGTGTCGTCGAAGGGAGGCGTGCAGCTCACACCCTTCGAGATCAATGTGGCCGACTATGAGGAGAACCGACACTTCTTCCTCTCGCGATACTTCCGCGACCACTACGACGCATGGATGCAGAAACTGCCCAACCTCACCACTGGCGTCACCATCAACCGAGTGGAGATTTGGGTAACCAACAAGACTGCCACCACCACCAACACCCGAAACATCATAGCCCTCACCGACCTGGGCGAGACCTCGAAGATAAGCAACCCCATGTGGGCGTCTGCAGGAACGGCCGTGCCCTCCAACAGAGCCAACAGCGAGTACGACGCCATGGTGAACCAGTATGCCGCAGCACGCGACATCGACCAGGCCGCCACCGTGCTCGAAGGAGCAGGACTGAAGGGCGGCGATGACTTCGAGAAGCTGGAGAGCGCCAGGCTGCTCTCCTCGTCGGAATATACGGTGAACACTGCCCTCGGCTACGTGTCGCTGAGGAGCGGACTGCAGACCGACCAGGTGCTGGCTGTGGCCTACGAGTACACCTACGGCGGTGTTACCTATCAGGTGGGCGAGTTCGCATCCGACATCACCGACACCCGACAGGGACTCTTCGTCAAGTCGCTCAAGAACACCAGCAACAACCCGCAGCAGGGCAACTGGGACCTGATGATGAAGAACGTGTATTACCTCGCATCGCAGGTGGAGAAGGAGAAGTTCCGACTCGACGTGAAGTATCAGAGCGACTCTACGGGCGTCTATCTCAACTACATTCCCGAGGCGAAGGTGAAAGACCAGCCCATCATCAAGGTGCTGGGAGCCGACCGACTCGACAACAACAACAATCCCCACAGCAACGGCTACTACGACTACGTGGCAGGCTACACCGTATCGGAAGGACGCGTCTTCATCCCCAAGGCCGAGCCTTTCGGAAGCTATCTCTACACCTATCTCAAGGGCAAGGGCATCGCCGACGAGGTGGCGAAAAAGTACGCCTTCACCGAACTCTACGACAGCACCAAGACCGTGGCGAAGCAGATAGCCGAGAAGAACAAATTTCAACTCGTGGGACAGTTTCGTGGAACCTCCGCCAACGTCATCTCCTTAGGCGCATACAACGTTCCACAGGGTTCGGTGCTCGTCACGGCAGGAGGTGTGACCCTCACCGAAGGCTCCGACTACGCGGTGGACTACAATGCCGGCGAGGTGACTATCCTCAACCAGAGCATCATCGACGCAGGAACACCCGTCAACGTGTCGCTCGAGAGCAACACCGACTACGGACAGATGCGCAAAACCATGTTTGGCGTGAACTGGGAGTACGACTTCTCGAAGAACTTCCAGATCAGCGGAACCCTGCAGCACCTCACCGAACAGGCCCTCACCACCAAGGTGACCATGGGCGCAGAGCCTCTCAGAAACACCCTCGTGGGCTTCAACCTCAACTGGAAGCGCGAGAGCCAGTGGCTCACCAACATGCTCGACAAAATACCGTTCCTGCACCTCACGCAGCCATCCTACATCTCGTTCACAGGCGAGTTTGCCAAACTCTTTGCCGGACAGGCCAGCGGAACGCAGGACAACGCATCCTATCTCGACGACTTCGAGAACACCAAGAACACCATCGACGTCATGTCGCCCACATCGTGGGTGCTCTCCAGCGTGCCCTCGTCAAACTTCCGTCAGGACTACAACGACAAGACGGGGCTGACCAGCGGATTCCGACGCAGCCGTCTGGCTTGGTACACCATCGACCCGCTCTTCACACGACGGGGCAGCTCGCTCACACCAGGACACATCAAGAGCGACCTGGCACAGCTGTCCAATCACTATGTGCGTGAGGTCTATGTGCGCGAGCTCTTCCCACTGCGCCAGCAAAGCTCCTACAGCGGAGCCACCAACACGCTGAGCGTGCTCAACCTCGCCTACTATCCTGCCGAGCCAGGTCCTTACAACTTCAACCCCGACCTGCAGCCCGACGGAACCCTCGCCATGCCACAGCAGAACTGGGGAGGCATGATGCGCAAACTCGACACCAACGACTTCGAGCAGGCCAACGTGGAGTACATCGAGTTCTGGATGCTCGACCCCTTCATCTACTCGCGCGAGCAGGCCGACGCTGCCCAGTATGGCGGCGACTTCTATATCAACCTCGGCGAGATAAGCGAGGACATACTGCGCGACGGAAAGAAATTCTATGAGAGCGGAATGCCCGTGGACGGAACGTCAAACTTCACCTACACACAGTGGGGAAAGATTCCCGCACAGAGCACCGTGACCTATGCCTTCGCCACCACGAAGGGAAGCCGCGCACTGCAGGACGTGGGATTCAACGGACTCAACGACGAGGAGGAACGCGACTACTACAAGAACGCCTATCTCAGCCAGATACAGGGCAAGGTGAACCAGGCTGTGTTCGACAGCATCTATAATGACCCTGCTCGCGACGACTACCACTACTACCGTGGCAGCGACTGGGACCAGATGAAGGCACCCATCCTGTACAGATACAAGTTTATCAACAACCCACAGGGCAACTCGCCCGACAGCGACAGCCGCACCGAGAGCTACGACACTTCCTACAAGTCGACGCCCGACGTGGAGGACATCAACCAGGACTTCACCCTCAACGAATACGAGAAATACTATCAGTATCACGTGAGCATACGACCCGAAGACCTGCAGGTGGGCTCCAACTTCATCGTCGACAAGCGAAGCTACACGCCCACACTGCGCGACGGCAGCAAGCCCACCGTCACCTGGTATCAGTTCCGCATTCCCGTAGACCAGTACGAGAAGAAGGAAGGCAACATCAACGACTTCTCCAGCATACGCTTCATGCGCATGTTCCTCACCAACTTCCGCAAGCCCATCGTGCTGCGTTTCGGCACACTCGACCTGGTAAGGGGCGAGTGGAGAACCTACGACCAGCTGCTGGGCGCTGCCAACAGCGGCACGCTCGAGGCCAGTGCGGTGAGCATAGAGGAGAATGCCGAGAAGACACCTGTCAACTACGTGCTGCCACCGGGCGTACAGCGCGAGCAAGACCCCACGCAGCCACAGCTCGTCGAGGCCAACGAGCAGTCGCTCAGCCTCGTGGCCAAGAACCTGAGCACGGGCGAGGCCAAGGCGGTGTACAAGAACACCACCCTCGACCTGCGACAGTACAAGCGCATGCAGATGTTTGTTCACGCCAACGCCCTGGAGCAGGACGTCACCTCGCTGCAGGACAACCAGGCTTCGGTGTTCATCCGTCTGGGAAGCGACTACAAGAACAACTACTACGAGTACGAAATACCGCTGAAGCTCACACCGGCACGCAACAACTACAGCCGATACAGCTACGAGGACTGCCGTGCCGTGTGGCCCGAGGAGAACATGCTCGACGTGGCGCTCACCGTCTTCACCGCACTCAAGAAGGCGCGCAACCAGGCCAAGTCGCAAGGCATGGCTTCCTTCTCGGCACCCTATTCGGCCTACGACTCCAACCATCCCAACAACAAGATCACCATCATGGGTAATCCTACACTCGGAGAGGTGAAAACCATGATGATAGGCGTGCGCAACAACGCCGGAGAAATCAAGAGTGTGGAGGTGTGGGTCAACGAGCTGCGTCTGCTCGACCACAACAGCAAGGGCGGATGGGCTGCCAACGGAAACCTCAATGTGCAGCTCTCTGACCTGGGAAGCGTCAACGCCACAGGTAAATATCAGAGCGAGGGATTCGGCGGTCTGGAGGACGGAGTGGCAAGCCGATCCACCGACACCTACAGCTCGTACAGCGTCACCACCAACCTCGAGCTCGGAAAGTTCTTCCCCGACAAGGCCAAGGTGAGCATACCTTTATATTACAGCATCACCAAGGAGAAGACCTCGCCCAAGTACAACCCGATGGACACCGACATGGAACTTAAGGACGCACTCGACGCGGCTGGATCGCGACACGAGCGCGACTCCATAGAGAGCATCGCCGTGACTAAGGTCACCAATACCAACTTCTCCATCTCCAACGCAAGGGTAGGAATCTCCACCAAGCGTCACCCCATGCCATACGACCCTGCCAACTTCTCCTTCTCCTACAGCCACTCGCACCAGCGAACCACGGGCGAGACCACCGTTTACGAGAAAGAGGACAACTGGCGTGGAGCGCTCGACTATTCGTGGACTCCGGTCTACAAGGCGTGGGAGCCGTTCAAGAAGATAAAGAACCGCAGCAAGTGGCTCGATATACTGAAGCGATTCGGACTGAACTGGCTGCCGCAGAATGTGGCGTTCAACACCGAGATGACGCGCAACTACTACGAGCTGCAGGAGCGCGACATGGAGTCGACAGAGAACGCGCAGTTGCCGCTCTCGTTCAGCCAGCAGTTCCTCTGGAACAGAGAGTTCGCCGTGCGCTGGGACCTCACCAAGAACCTGCACGCCAACTTCCGAAGCGCCACACACGCACAGATAGAAGAGCCTTACACACCCGTCAACAAAGACCTCTATCCCGACCAGTATCATGCCTGGAAGGACTCGGTGTGGACAAGCATCAAGCACCTCGGTACACCGCTCGACTACAATCAGACGTTTACCGCATCCTATCAGTTGCCGCTCAACCTGCTGCCCGTATTCGACTGGGTGAACGCCGACGCCAACTACAACTCGACCTATTCCTGGAACAAGGGAACCGACGACGAGGACGGTAACAACTACGGCAACACCATCAACACCAACCGCGACGTGACACTCAACGGATCGTTCAACCTGGTGAAACTCTACAACCATGTGCCCTTCCTCAAGAAGGCCAACCAGCGCTTCGACCGCGAGCCGTCGAGATCGCAACTGCAGCGCAAGAAGCAGGATAAAGCCAAGCAGAAGCAGGAGGCACAGCGACAGAAACAGGAGTTGCAAAAGGTGAGAAAGGAAGCCGAGGCTGCCGGAAAAGACCCCGACGAGGCTGAGAAACAATGGCGGAGCAAGCAGAACAAGAAGGCAGAGCAGCAGAAGAAAGCACTGCCCAAGAACCGCCGTGCCTTCGAGAAGGAAGTGGTGCTCATGCCCGACACCATCATCAAGGTGAACCACGGCAAGAACAGCAAGCGACTCATCGTTACCGCCAAGACTGAGGACGGAAAGGTGATGAAACTGAAATACAAGAAGGTGAACGCCAACCAGATAAAACTCATCTCGAAGGTAGACACAGCCACCAAGGTGAAACTCACCGTGCTGCCGAAGGAACCGCTCGAGAACCAGGGCTGGTACAAGACCATGCAGGCTGTGGCACGCACGGCCATGATGGTGCGCAACATCAGCTTCACCTATCGCAACAACTATCAGCTCACGCTGCCAGGATTCCTGCCCACCATCGGCGACGCCTTCGGACAGACCAAGCAGGGCGTACTCTCGCCAGGCCTCGACTTCGCCTTCGGTATGGTGGACGACAGCTATATAGACAAGGCACGACGCAACGACTGGCTCCTGGTGAACGACACCATCGCCACACCTGCTGCCAGCAGCACCACCAACGACCTGCAGCTGCGCATGACGCTCGAACCGGTGAGAAATCTCAAGATAGACCTCAACGCCTCGCGCACCAAGACTGTGCAGAAGAGCATGCAGTACATGTACGAGGGAACGCCCACCACGGAGAGCGGAACCTTCACCATGACTACCATCTCGATAGGCTCTGCCTTCGAGGGAATGGGCTCGGCAAGCAGCGGCTACAAGAGCAAGACTTTCGAAAAGTTTGTCAACTCGCTCGAGTCTTACCGCAACAAGGTGGAGGCGCGTTATGCCGACGCTGTCTATCCGGCAGGGTCGGCTCTGGCTGGAGGCAAGTTTGATGCTTCGCGTACGCCTGTCAACAAGTACAGCGGCGACGTGATGATTCCGGCGTTCCTTGATGCCTATACCAGCATGGGAGGCTCGTCGCTCTCGCTCTTCCCCGCACTCAGCCGTCTGCTGCCCAACTGGACTGTCCGTTACAGCGGACTGGGCAAACTGCCCTGGCTGCGCGACCACTTCAAGAGCATCAACATCAACCACTCCTATAAGAGCATCTTCGCCATAGGAAGCTACAACACCTACAGCACCTTCCAGGAGTATATGAACGGAATAGGCTTCATCGACGACACGGCGACAGGCAGTGTCACACCGAGCAGTATGTTCAATATCTCGCAGGTAAGCATCAATGAGTCGTTCTCGCCACTCATGGGTGTCGACATGACGTTCAACAACAATATGACGCTCAAGGCTGAGTATCGTCAGACGCGCGTGCTGAGTCTCAGCATGACGAGTGTGCAGGTGAACGAGGCGCTCAGCAAGGACTGGGTCGTAGGAATGGGCTATCGTCTCAACAACCTCAGCCTTTTCGGCAGGGGAAAGCGAGCCATTAAGTCGAAGGGAAAGAACAAGAATCAGAGCAACGCGGCCGCCAGCAACCGCAACTCTGGAACCAACCAGAACCTCAACCTGCGTCTTGATTTCAGCTTCCGCCGTCAGGCTGCCATCGTGCGCGACATAGCCTCTATGGTGAGCAGTGCCAGCAGCGGAAACAAGGCGCTCAAGCTGAGTTTCTCGGCCGATTACACCCTCAACCGGCTCCTCACCATGAGCTTCTACTACGACCGTCAGACCAACACTCCTCTGCTCTCGAGCAGCAGTTATCCCACCACCACGCAGGACTTCGGTCTGAGTGTCAAGTTCTCTCTGACGAGATAAGGATGTTTCGGGAAGATAGTGAAATGAAAGAATAGGGGCGAGATTGCATCTTTGCAATCTCGCCCCTATAATATAATAAGGTGTACAAAATATCAAAAATAGTGTAGGTTGTAGATTTTTAGGACAGTCAAGACTTAAATTCTCTTCCGGTTAAAACATGTTATACATAGCGAGATGGCAGCCAGGATAGCTCCCACAGCGCACACTCCCGTCCATGCATGGTGTGTCCATGCCAATCCGGCACAATAGGTGCCAAAGGAACCGCCTATAAAATAGGTAGTCATAAATATGGTGTTGGCTCTGTTGGAGGCTTGAGGCATCTCCTGAATGCAGCCACTCTGATTGCTTAGTTGCAGACATTGCAAGCCTATATCTACCAAGATGATGGCTACAACAAGTCCCATGAAAGTGTCGCCAAACAGACAGGCCGCAGCCCACGCCACAAGCTGCAGGCATGCACCATAAATACTCATCTTTCTGATGCCCCAGCGATTCACAAGTTTGCCCACACCGCTTGCCGCAATAGCCCCGGCTATGCCGCACAGTCCCAGCGTTCCTACCATTTCGCTGCCAGAAAAGAACGGAGCTTGTGCCAACCTAAAGGCAAGACACGCCCAAATGGCCATCATGCTGCCAAAACTAAAGGCGGCACGCATGGCATAAAGGCGTATGCGTCCATTGCTCCTCACGATATTGAATACGCTGGCCATCAAGCCCCTATATGTGCCCACATAGTTGCTCTTTATCTGTGGCATAATCTTGAGCGTAAGAGCCATGCACAGCACCATCACAAAAGCTGCGATGAAGAACATTTCGCGCCAACCCAACCATTCGCCAACATAACCGCTAACCACTCTCGATGCGAGAATGCCGGTTAGCAATCCCGACAGAACGACACCCATATTCCTGCTTTTGTTTTTCTTCTCGGAATATTGTCCTGCAATCGGAATGAAAAATTGTGGAATAACGGAACAGGCTCCCAACAATAGGGAGGCTCCCCAAATAAGCCACACCTTGTGGGCAACAGCAATGACTATGGCCATCATGGCTGCTACGGTCATGTTCACAACAATTATGCGACGGCGTGAGTAGAGGTCGCCCATAGGGATAAGGAAGCACAACCCAAGTGCATAGCCTGTTTGTGTGACAACGGTTATGAGGTTCGCCTCATGCTGGCTCACTCCTATGTCGTGACGTATCATTTCCAAAAGAGGCTGGTTGTAATAGCAATTAGCCACGGTCAATCCCGCTATAACAGCCATTGCGAGCAACAAACTGCGCTCTATGCCTTCATTTTCTTTAAGTTGTTTCACCCTAATTGACGCAACACTATATTTTTATCTATTTTATAAGCACCCTGAGCAACCATATGTTGCTCGGATTGGGCCATGTCAGAAATTTCGCTTGTCTTCGTGTTGCAATTAAAAGACCAATAAAACTCTGAATGGTATGGCAAAAGTACAAATAAAATCCGAGAATCTCACTCCTTTAGGAGGCTTTTTTGATGATGGAACAATTAAGTGACGGTCAAGAGTATGATTTTGGTCATCAGCTCATTGAGGCGTATAATAATCCAAAGTTGTCAAATAGGCTGCACGGGCTGTAGGCTGGTTTGAGAAAGGTAAGAAAATAAAAATAGGAGGAAAACAGATCTGTTTTCCTCCTATTGGATAGATTTTGATTTGCGCCTCAGGGCTGCAAATCTGCGTATTCAGAAATACTGAAGCAGGGACACGCCTTCTTGGTGTCGAGGTCGTGATGTCCCAGGATAACCGACGAGGGGTACTTCTTGCGCAGCTCGGCAAGCAGCTTTCGCAGTGCCACTTTCTGTTGTGGCGTACGAGTGTCACTGGGTTTGCCGTTTGCGTCCAGTCCTCCTTCATAGCAGATGCCGATGCTGTGGGCATTGTGTCCTACGCAGTGGGCTCCTGTCGTTTCTTCTGTTCTTCCTTTCTCCACGGTTCCGTTGCGACGGACGACATAGTGATAACCTATCATGCGCCATCCCCGCTGACGATGCCAAAGGTCGATGTCCTTGGCAGAGCTCTGCTGTCCAGGACGGACAGCAGAGCAGTGGATGATTAATAATGAAATACTTCTCATACTTTGATGATGTTGTGTTGCCGTCAGACTTAGAACCACGAAGAGCAGTATCTTGAGTCTTCTCATACGCTGTCGTTATTCTGCGTCGCTTCCTCCGGTGCTGCCACCTTCGGATGGATTTCCGCCAGTTCCGGGATTGGTGGTGTCCTTGTCATCGGTGTCGTCGTTTCCGTCTTCCACCTTGTTGGTCTGCGCGTTCACAATCTTCACCTTCTTGCCGTTGCGGTCGTAGCAGGTGATGCTGACGCCCATCTTGGCGAGCTCGTTCTTGATTTCGACAGACGGGATGAAGAGTACACGGCGGCTGGTGATCAAGTGGCTTGCCACCTCCTCGGCTTTCTCCACACTGTCGGCACGAAGTCCGAAGCGCATGATTCCAAGACCGGGAATGGTAACACCGTGTCCCTCTGTTGCCCAGGCTGCCAGGGTGTCGCCAATGGCCTGATAGGCTGCGGTGATGGTTCCCTTGCTGATTCCGCTGCGCACAACAGCTTCTTCGATTACTTTACTGGCTGGCAATGTTGTGTACAACATGGGTGAAAGAACATAGCGATAAGTGCCAGCATACTTTCCAATGGAAATCTTAGTTTCCTTAGCATTAACTTTAATCATAATCTTAAGTTTTAATAATTAATAATGTGTAAGAACTCTTTGCTCTCCTCGGACTCTTTGTCTCTGCAGCGACTTTTTATCTCTGGATTGCACTGCAAAGGTAGGCATAATATGGACAAGATTTTTGATATGGAAAGTATGGACTGCGGTATGGAAAAAATAAGGAAGCCTTGTCGGGGCTTCCTTATATGGAGAGTGCTGTATGTGTCTGTATGACTGGCTGTTGGTGAATTATTCTTTGTTGTCCAACAGCTCGCTGATTCCTTGGTAAAAAGATGATTTTTGGAAACAGCGTTTCAGATTTTGGAAATCCTGCTTTAGTTTTTCGTTGCGTATGCCTTCTATTTTGAAGGTTTCTGCGTCTTGGCTGTCGCCTAACAGTTGGTTCAGGTGGTTGCGCATGGTTCTGCTTGTAGCATCGAGTGTCCATACTTGCAGGTTGATAAACTCGCAGAAGGGGGTGGCCTGCTTGTTGATCACTACGCCGCATCCTACCAGTATGATGTAGAGCATGGCGGTGAAATCGCTCACGGAGTCATAATTGCTGAGGAGCTTTTTCCGTACAGGGCTCTTGAAGTACATCTCGTAGATGTCTTTCAGGCTTAGTGCCAGTTCTTTTTCATTGACGCAGCGGTGGAAACGGCAACAGGGCTGTGATGTTTTCTCCTCTGAAGAGTCAGAGTTGATGGCCCTTTGGTGCTCCTTCACAAATCTGTTCAGCCGTTTCTTCCGTTCTGTCAGTTCGCGTTCGGCACGTTTTATGCTGGCCTGCTCGCTTTTTATGAATTGAACGACATAATTTTCTTCCCCCATATCCTTAGCCGAAAAGACGACACTGTTCCAAAATACTGATGTGTATCTGCTGGATATGGAATAATTGATTTGAGAAGAAGAATTCTGACACATGGCGGGCTTGATGGTTCTGTTCTGTACTACAGAAGTTTCTTGTTGCAAGCGGAAGTCATGCAACACTGTGGAGACTTTTCCCACTACCTTCACGATGACTCCCTTGTTTCGCAACTTGCTGATTTCGCTGCGGCGTACCACTCCCATTACCGTTTGTACTGAGAGCGGTTGAGGCATGTGTTTCTGACAGTTTCTTAAAACGATGCCTGCGGAAACAGGGCGTCGTGGTCTGATAGAGTTGAGGTGGACACCTAAGCGTTGCTTCTCCACCAGATGCGCAACAGTACCTGAGGGAAGAACAACTATCCTGTCGCCATCTTCTATAGTGACAGGCTGGATCAAGTGGTTGGGATCATCAAGTCGTCCCAAGTGACCAAGGTTCAAATTTTCCATAAGACAAGATTTTTAATGTTAAGACAATATGTTTGCTTTCCCTGTCTCTAAAAGGGCTAACCATTGTTAGCTCCTGTCGCCCACATAACTTCTCGGTATGACTTGGCAACGCCATGATGTTCTATGAAATTGTATACTGCAAATATAGACAAATTATGGCTTTCCACCAAATTTTATATCAAGATTTTTCGTAAGAAATTCACTTTTAACATTTGGATGCCCCAACTGGACTAAAATAATCACCCAACTGGGAAATAATTTTTTCCCAGTTAGGAAATTTTTTTTTCATGGTTAATTCCTGTCAAAAATGAAGTCTTCGGCAATAAAATCATCTGTTGTCCAAATCGTGTGTTTTCTGCTACTTGTTGTTTTTTTTTACTTTTGTGACGGCATAAACATAAAAGTTAATAACTGCAACCTTTGTTACTCTACGTAAAACAAACGAGGGTGTGTCATGGATTTATGACACACCCTCCTATTGGATAGATTTATCTCAGACTGAGAGATTACAATGTAGACTTGATGGTCTGTGTGTTGCTTCCCTGTGTCAGCTTGAATACATACACGCCGTGGGGCAGGCTTGACAGACTGATGGTCTCGCCGTTGCTGTTGATAGGTGCAGAATACATCAACTGACCTGTGAGGTTGTAGACGGCTACACGAGCCTGACCCTTGTCGCTGCCAATGTAGAATGTGGCGGTGCGAGCCTGGCGGTCGGTTATGATGCGGTACATAGACTCAGTGGTCTTGACATCATCGATGCCTGTTGTGCCGAGCAGTTGCTTCAGACCCTTGATGGCATTGATACGGCCATAGCCCCATGTGTTGTTGGGGAAGGTTTGTCCTGTTGGCATATAATCGTCATTCTGGACAGCTGTGTTGCCGATGACTTCGAGCACCTGTTTAGGTGTCAGGTTGGGGTTGGCCTGCAGCCAGAGAGCTACGACGCCTGCCACGTAAGGCGACGCCATAGAAGTACCTACGTCGTTGGTATAGAGATCGTTGCCAGTACGGGCAATGACATTGGTGTCGTCGCTCCATCCTGAGCAATATCTTGAACCTGCTGACACGATGATGCAGCCAGGAGCTGTTATGTCGGGTTTGACGCGACCATCGGCAGTAGGACCGTAGCTTGAGAAGGCGGAGTGCTCCAGGAACTTACCCGTCAGCTCCTCGTTGAGGCCGTAAGCATTTTGTGTGCCCTGCAAATTGATGGGCTGGTACTGTACCTTCGAGTTGAACGAACCTACAGAGATGACATCAGGACTCTCGCCGCCCAGCTCGCCTACTGTGCAGTTGGTGTCGCCGTCGGTCCAGCCACGCTTGTTTAAGCTGGTGAACACGCCAGAGGCGGCATTGTTCCACATGTGTACGGTCTTGCCAGCCTCGCCAGTCACCACAACACCGATGGCAAAGCCTGTGTTGATGGAAGTGGCACGGCTCATGAGCAGCACGTTGGTGCGACCGTTGACAGGGTTTTCCTGAAGCGACAAACCTACTTGAACCACTACGCCACTGCCGTCGGGGGCAACCCAGTTCACTTCTTTCTTACCATCGTTGGAAACTTCCTCAGAAGATGCGATAATCTTACCGTTGAATGTGTTTACGACAACAGCCTTAACGGAAATTTTTGAGTTCTTCTCGGCCCAGATGTCGACGTAAGCCTGCTTGTAGGAACTGTTGGCCTGTTCGCTGCCATAGTCAAACATGGTTTTCAATTGCTTGTTGGTGGCGGTAAAGGTCTTGCTGGCGTGCAGTTTGTCAAGACCTTCGTTGCCTGCGGCACCAACGATGATGCGGCCCGGACCAACCAGGTTGGCAAACGAGAAATCGGTGTCGGAGCTTCCGTCGTGAGGACCCATGTGTGAGCCGAGGCTGATGTTGACAACAGCAGGCTTTCCTACGCTCTTGGCATAGTCGAACACATACTTGATTCCATCTACAATCTGTGCATTGGTGCTCTTGAAACTCACGAACACGAGGTCGGCATCGGGAGCCACTCCGTAGTAAGGTGTGCTCTTGTCGCTGCCCGAGGCAATGCCCGATACGTGGGTGGCATGGAAGCCGCTGGTCAGGTCATATTTTGCAGATCTTATCTCGGCTGTGGTTTTGTATTCAGCTCCATAGCCGAAAGCTTCGGGAGCATTGCCAGTGCCGTGCTGATCCCATACGCGCTTGATGCGAGTGTCGCTCTTGTCGGCATTGAGAAAGTCTACATGGTCGTACTGGAATCCGTTGTCCACGATACCGATGACTACGCCTTTGCCGGTGTAGGGACCGTTATTCTCTGTCATTTGGTGACATTCGTCTACGCCCAACAGTTTGCGGGCGTTGTCCATCAGCAGTTTGGCCTCAGTACCTACCGAAACCGAAACAACCTCATCGAGATTGGAAATAGGTTCGATGGCAGACAGAGGCATGTCGGCAGTGACGAGTGTCTCGCTGATGCGCGAGTTCACTTTGGCTCCCAGAGCCTCTATTTTGGCAATGGCATCCTGCGACTTGACGGTGATGAATGCGCTGACAGTCTGTGGGGTAGCATTTGCAGCCTTGGCTTTCTTCTGTGCTGTTCTTGCTTCGTGAAGCATCATGCTTGTGCTTGGCGACAGCTTCTGCGCAAAGCTGAAACTGCCGACAAGCAGGAATGATGCCATAAGAATGGCTTTCTTATTCATTTCTTAATTCTTACTTTTTCTTTTTAATCTGTTTATTAGTATGCTTCTACTGCTCCGTTGTAATTGAATACCAAACGCTCCTTGTTACCAGCACCATTTGGTGTATTTTTGTTGGTATAAGTGTTGACAACATCCAGTGAGATTTCATAGTTGCCGGCAGCGTCTTTCTTGATGGATAATGTACCGTTGTCTGGAGTGTTGTTAAATCCACCATATTTGGCATCGGGAGAATACAACTGTACGTCTGAGTATTTCACCTGGAAGTTGTCGCCGTCTTTCAGTTCAGCCAAATTGATGGTTCCGGCATTGATGAAACTCTCATCTACCTGCAGTGTTACCTTTTCGCTTCCATATTTGCTTGAGAACTCACCGCCATAAAGGTAGAATGTGTAGATGTTGCTCTTTTGCTTAAGAAGCACCTTGCAGATGTCCTGGTTTATAAGGATGCTTCCGTCAGGGTTGTACAACTTATAGCTGTTGCTTACCACAGCAGGAGTCATTCCTTCGAGGCTCTCTACGGCAGTGGTTGCACCATAATACTCCAACTCGATGGTACGGTTGTCGTCGAAGGTGGCATTGATCTTGATGTAGAGCTTGCCGTCCTTGTCCTTTGCGGTGGTGATAGTGCCGGCCTTTACCTTCTCGTAGGTGACGCGTGTGGCGTAGTCGATGTACTTCAGGGTGTAGCTGTCTGCATCGGCAGCCAGGTCGATGGTTCCATTGTAGAGCTTGGAAGCCGAGATGCTTACTGCAACGCCAATCTTGCCAGCCAGCAAACCGTCGGCTGTGGTAGCCTCGACATCACCGAAGGCGAAGGTTGTTGCCGCACCTGTAGTGGCTGGGTTGAGCACGAGGGCAGAAGCAATGTCATAGGTCTTCACGTCGTTCACATTGGTGGTCTTGATGCTGTTGGTGGCAGAGTAAATCTGGGTGAACGCGCTGTTGCTCCACTTGCAGCGCAGGTCGCTGTAGTCGGCAGTCTCTGCCTCAAGTGTGATGGTGACATTCTTCTTGAACTTGTCGAATTTAGCCTGGAGCGTACCTGTCAGCTTAGGAGTCTCGCCATTGTAAGCCACCTTTACGTCCTGAGCGTCGTCAGAGCCAAGCATAATATTCTTACCCATGAGACTCTGTGGAATGGTCAGTTCGAATACAGGTTTTGTATCGTTGTCGCTGCCATAGAGTGCGAACTCGTATGAGCCGTTGACATCCTGCATGGTTACCTTGCTGAGGTCCTTTACGTCGTCGTTGTATGCCCACTGGTTGCTGAGGGTTGCGAGAGCCTCGTCGGTAAAGGTGACGTTCTTTATGCTGTTTACCTTATATACTTTGGTTGTGCCGTCCTTCTGGTGAACGGTCATCACGCGTCTTGTCTGTGCGAATGTGGGGAGCACTGTTGCGAGGCAGAGTGCTGCTGTAGCTATATACTTTTTCATTTCTTTACGATTTTGGTGGTTTTGTTGTTTGTTTTTACGATATAGATGCCGCTTGGCAGGTTGGCGATGCTGGCAGCCTTGGTGCCGTCGATGGTCTGCATGAGTTGTCCACCAACAGAGTATATTTCGGTCTTGCCGGTAAAGTCGGCCTTGATGCCTTCGATGCCAGTGATGGAAGATGGTTCGTAATTGTATTCCATCTCCTTGTCGAACTCGCCCGTAATCTGGAAGCCTTTGCCGTCGAAGAGGTTGATGACGAACTTGTAGTGTGTGTTGTCGGTCTTGCTTACGCCCACGGTTCCTGAGTAGACTGTTGCCCACTTGTCAACTACCCATGGCAGACGGGTGGCAGGGTCTGGGTTCTTGCGGAAGTGATGGTAGCGTGTGCCTGTGCGCTCGCCGTTGTTGAAGAAGTAGCCGCGGGTCATCATGAATGGAGCATACATGTTGGTCCACAGATGGCTTTCCTCCATGAGGGTGTAGGTGCCTTCGGGAAGATACTGGCTGCCTTCGGCTGCCTGGAATTCCATGCGCAGCAGATCCTGGTCACCAGTATAGTCTTGGTCGTCCTTGCCGCTTGGCGAACCGAGGTCGACAGAGAATACCTGAACACCGTTCTGCACACCGAGCGAGTAGATGCGTGACTTCTCCACGCGGTCGAACTTGAGATGTACATCCTCCTCGAGGTTGGAGTCAACGTCCTTGTCGTCTTTCTCCGACTTATCGTAGTAGATAAACGAGATGCCCTTGGCTGTGCCAGTCACCTTGTGTCCGCGGTCGGTGGTGCAGTCTACGGTAATGTCGAAGGTTCCCTCTTTCTCGCCGTCGGTGATGGTGATGGTTCCGTTGGTGATGTAGCAGTAGTCGTAGTCGGTGTCCATTCCTGTCACGGCCTTGCGGCGCTTCACGTAGGTTCCCATTACGACAGTCATGCCGTTGTAGTCTATTTCCATACCTGGGAAGAAAGTGCCTACCTTGAAGTTGCGTGCTACGGTATAGGTGCCTGGCACGACAGTGGCGGTCTTAGGGTCGCCAAAGAGACGGTTGTAGAGGTTGATGACGAGGTCGTGTCCCTTGCCTGTCATTCCGCCAGTCTGGGTGTCGTACTCTCCGTCGTAGAGGTTGAGCACCATGTTGCCGGTCTTAGAATCCATGAGGTTGCCGTAATAGTAGCCGATACCGCCATGGAAAGTGGTGTTGATGTCTGTCGAAATCTGAGGATATACATCAGAGCTTCCCGCTGACATATTGTTGAATACCATTTCGCCGACGTACGAATACTGTGTACCGTTGGCATCGCAGAACGAGAGCGTGTAGGTTACGTTTCCGTCGTTCTCTGCCTTGCTCACGGTGATGTCGCTTGTTATGTCCACACTGCCGTCGCTGTTGCCCTTGTCGTCGAAGTTCTCCACGTAAGTAAGTTCGGGATTATAGTAAAATTTGCCTTCAGAGGCAGCGAAGGTTCCTGCAGGCAGGTCGATGCCTGTTCCTTCTGGCGCATAAAGATCGAGTTCGGCTACAGTAGCGCTTGTGGCTTTGATCTGGCCTTCGTTGGCATTGTAGCTTACATCTTCCTTGTCCGAAAGAATCAAATAGTAGTTTTCGTATCCTTCTACTCCTGAGCCGGCAGCAGGATAGTAAGCCAGCAGCACACTGTTGTTGATATTGGTGACAGCCTGTGCGGCTGCGGCAGCTTTTCTTCTGCCAGCTACGGCAGCGTCAGCGCCACGCTTCTTGATGAGCTGAAAGGTAACGCGCTTCTTGACTGTTTTCTGCTGTGCCAGAACAGGCATGGCTATGAAGGCAAGAAGGCATGTGAATAAAAGTAAAGTTTTCTTCATTATTTCTTGATGATTTTAAAGGAATGTTCGTTGGTCAGATTCAGAATGTACACACCCGGTGCGTAAGAGGCAACATTGATGGCAGCGTTTCCGCCGCTTACCTTCTGTCGCTGTAGCAGTTTGCCGTTGGCATCGTAGAGCACAGCTTCGCCAGCCGCAGAACCGCTGATGCGGATAGTGGCGTTGTCGGTGTAACTAAAACTCATGGTGGAAGGATTTACCTTTTCCTCAATGCCTGTGGAAATGGCTGTGAAATAAAACTCGGTTACATCGCTCTGTGGATAGTCGGTGGAAATCTCATCGGATGTAATCTGCAACTTGTCATCAGAAAAAGCGATGACGGGTCGCGTACTTAGCTTGAACTCTGCCGTCTTGGAGTCGGCCATCTTTAAAACCAAGAATTCTGCTTGCTCAGTCTCGGCTGCATGAATAAGCCCAAATGGGGGGGCAAAACAGCAGAGTAGAGCAAGGCTCAAAACTCTCTTTTTCATGTTGATAATCTCTTTAGAGGGAAAATTAATTGTATAAGTATTCTCTATGTGAACATTGTTTTGTCTTTCGTCTCACCCTCGTACATATTAACGAATGTCAAATAAATGTGCGGCAAAGGTAGTTAAATATTTTAAAACATGCAAGAAAATACAGGAAAAATTGTATTTCTTGTACCTGATTATCTTACGTTTTGTTATAAAACGCATGTTTATTGTAATGAAATGAAGATGATTGTGCTACAAAAGCGAGGTGGTGTGACAAAACAATAGATATGGATGAATTGTGTCTGTTGCAGTGTTGTAAAAACAAATTAGGGGCGAGACTGCTAAGTGCAGTTCGCCCCTATATATATATTGTTCTTAAGTAACTTCTCTAACTTCCCCGAGCAGCTTCGGCTCCTCAGCTTATTTCTTGTCGTAGGCGTGGACGGGATAGTCGATGGTGTAGTGGAGACCACGGCTCTCTTTGCGCTCTATCGCCATGCGGGTGATGAGATAACCCACGTTGATCATGTTGCGAAGCTCGCAGAGCTCCTTGCTTACCTTGACACGCTTGAAGAGGTTCTCGGTCTCCTCGTACAGCAGGTCGAGCCGGTCCCAGGCACGTTTCAGTCGGAGGTCGCTGCGCACGATGCCCACGTAGTTGCTCATGCATTCGCCCACTTCCTTGACGCTCTGTGTGATGAGCACTTTCTCCTCGTTGGTCAGTGTTCCCTCATCGTTCCATGCAGGCACCTTTTCGTTGAAGTCGTACTCGTCGACATGCTCGATGCTGTGCTTGGCAGCTGTGTCGGCATAGACCACAGCCTCGATGAGCGAGTTGCTTGCCAGACGGTTGCCGCCGTGCAGACCCGTGCACGAACATTCGCCCAAAGCATACAGGCGGTTGATGCTCGAACAGCCGTTGAGGTCGACCTTGATGCCGCCGCACATATAGTGGGCTGCCGGACGTACGGGAATGTAGTCTTTGGTGATGTCGATGCCGATGCTCAGGCACTTGGCATAGATATTGGGGAAGTGGTGCTTGGTCTCTTCGGGATTCTTGTGAGTGACGTCGAGGCATACGTGGTCGAGTCCGTGCTTCTTCATCTCCTTGTCGATGGCACGTGCCACGATGTCGCGTGGAGCCAGACTCAGTCGCTTGTCGTATTTCTCCATGAAGCTCTCGCCGTTGGGCAGGCGCAGGATGCCGCCATAGCCACGCATGGCTTCGGTGATGAGGAAGGCAGGATGAGTCTCGCCTGGGTGGAAGAGGGCTGTGGGGTGGAACTGTACGAACTCCATGTCGGCCACTGTTCCCTTGGCACGATAGACCATAGCCTCGCCGTCGCCCGTGGCGATCACGGGGTTGGTAGTGGTCTGATAGACAGCTCCGCAGCCGCCTGTGCACATCACTGTCACCTTGCTCAGATAGGTGTCCACCTTCTGGGTCTCGGGGTTGAGCACATAGGCTCCGTAGCAGTTGATGTAAGGAGTGCGACGTGTGACGCGTGCGCCTAAGTGGTGCTGTGTGATAATCTCGACAGCGAAATGATTTTCCTTGATGTCGATGTCAGGATTGCTGCGCACGGCTTCCATCAGTCCGCGCTGAATCTCGGCTCCCGTGTCGTCGGCATGGTGCAGGATGCGGAACTCGCTGTGTCCTCCCTCGCGGTGAAGGTCGAACTTGCCGTCCTGCTGCTTGTCGAAGTTGACACCCCACTGCACCAGCTCCTTGATCTGTTCGGGTGCTTTGGTGACAACCTGCTGCACGGCTTTGTAGTCGCTGATGTAGTCGCCAGCAATCATTGTATCCTGGATGTGTTTGTCGAAGTTGTCCACTTCGAGGTTGGTGACTGAGGCGACGCCTCCCTGTGCGAATGATGTGTTGGCTTCGTCGAGCGATGTCTTGCAGATCATGCACACTTTACCTTTCTGCGCTCTGGCCACTTTCAGAGCGTAACTCATACCGGCAACTCCTGCACCGATAATCAGAAAATCATACTTATAAACCATTGAGTTTACTTTAAACTAATTTAATGGATTTTATCCTAATTGTTTGCAAAAGTAATAATTTATCTTTAAAGTGAGCATTAAAAGCCATATTTTTTGTAATTTTGCAGTGTTTTTTTGTAGAAAATGACAATGAGAGACAGAACATTTCATAAGCGTATCACACTTCCCGTGCGTTTGGGCATGGGGCTTTTCACGGCTTTGGCCGTATATTTCTTTTGGGTCAAGACGGCTATTCTGGGCATCTTGGTGGCTATCGTCATCGTGGGAATGATAGAGCGCATTCTGCATACTACGTACACCATCCGCCGTGTGAAACCCATCGACCGCGACGAGGAGATGGACTTCCTTATCATCGACGAGGGACGTTTCTCTACGAACCGCAATGTGCCGTTGTGCGATGTGGTGAGGGTGGAGAGCATACGGTGCTTCTTCGGTCTCGACCACTGCCTGCTCATCGAATACGGAGCCGGCAACATGGTGACGGTTCAGCCCGACAACGAGGAGGGAATGAAAAAGGCAATAGCGGAGAGAATTGGGGAAAGGTCTTAACTCCTCAGCGACCGCAGGGAGCGATAACTCCTTAACTCCTGAAAAAATAAAAAGAACATTACAAGATAAAAGAATGAAATACAGATATTTTTGGTTGCTCTGCATGGTGGCGATGCTTTCGCTTCCTGTAGGAGCACAGGATGTGAAGAAGAACGCTGCGCCCTTGGTGGCGGGCGAGGAGGAAGTAGTAGAGGACAGGGACGAAAGCGAGGCGGCGGCAGACACACTCTGTGCCGACTCCTTAGCTGCCGACTCGTTGGCTGTCGATTCCATCACAGCCGGCAACTTGCGCCTGCCTTGGCCCGAGAATGTAAGGCAGGGGCTCGACCGTCTCTTACAGAACGATATGTTTGAGACTTCGCAGGTTGCCATCATGGTGTGGGACTTGCAGGCCGACTCGTGCATCTATCGCCATCGCGAGCGTCAGCTTATGCGTCCTGCCAGCACGATGAAGCTGCTCACAGCCATCACAGCCCTCGACAGGTTGGGCGGCTCTTATCAGTTTAAGACGCAGCTCAAGTACACGGGCAAGATAGAGGAGGGCGTGCTCCAGGGCGACGTGTACTGCGTGGGCGGCATGGATCCGCGATTCAACAACGACGACATGCGGGCTTTTGTGAGCAGTCTGCAGGACATGGGTGTCGACACCATCCGTGGCAGCATCTATGCCGACCGCTCGATGAAGGACGCCGATCTCCTGGGCGAGGGCTGGTGCTGGGACGACGACAATCCTGTGCTTTCGCCTTTGGTCTTTGCCCGCAAGGACGGGTTTATGGATCGTTTCGTCGACAGGCTGAAGGATGCAGGCATCGTGCTCGAGGTCGACACGCCTCAGGTGAAACGCTGTCCTGAGAGCGCCTTTTCGGTGTGCACGCGCTTCCACACCATGGATCAGATCATGCACAAGATGATGAAGGAGAGCGACAATCTCTATGCCGAGAGTATGTATTATCAGATAGCCGCCTCTACGGGCAACCGTCCTGCCAGCGCCAAGAGTGCGCGCAGCGTGGAGCGACAGCTCCTGCGCAAGCTCGGACTGGATGCTTCGCGCTGCAGGTTGGCCGACGGCTCGGGCCTCTCGCTCTACAATTATCTCAGTGCCGAACAGGAATGTCAGCTCCTGCGTTATGCTTATCTCAACGAGAACATTTATCCTCATCTTCGTCCCTCTCTGCCCATTGCCGGCATCGACGGCACGCTGAGGAAGCGAATGCGTGGCACTTCGGCAAGCGGCAACGTGCGCGCCAAGACGGGCACGCTGACAGGCATCATCACTCTTGCCGGCTATTGTACGGCAGCCAACGGGCACGACCTGTGTTTCGTCATTCTCAACAATGGCATCATGCATGCCGTCAATGCCCGACGTTTTCAGGACAGGGTGTGCGCATTGCTGTGCCAGCCGTAATTTTTAAAGGTAAAAAAGTAAAAAGGTAAAAAGGTAAAAAAGTAAGTAAGAACTTGCTGAAGTTCAATAAGTAAATAAAAGCGAGTGGTTATGGTGTCGAATACAACTTTTTCTTATGCGATTCTTTCATGGTTTCGCGATAACGGCAGGGCTTTGCCTTGGCGCGACACCACCGACCCTTACCCCATCTGGCTGAGCGAGGTGATATTGCAGCAGACGCGTATCGCCCAGGGATGGGAATACTGGGAGCGGTTTATGCGCCATTTTCCCACTGTCGAGGCTTTGGCTTCGGCGAGCGAGGACGAGGTGCTGAGGCTCTGGCAGGGCTTGGGCTACTATTCGCGTGCCCGCAACCTGCATGCCGCCGCCCGTCAGATAGTGGCATTGGGACAGTTCCCCTCCACGCTCGAAGGCATCAGACAGCTGAAGGGAGTGGGCGACTACACCGCAGCAGCCATTGCCTCCTTTGCTTTCGGCATCAGGGCGGCAGTGGTGGACGGCAACGTGTATCGAGTGCTGTCGCGCCACTTTGGCATCTCCACCCCCATCAACTCCACCCAGGGCAAGAAGGAGTTTGCAGCCTTGGCTCAGTCGCTCCTGCCTCCTTCCGAGGTCTCAGCCTACAATCAGGGCATCATGGATTTTGGTGCCTTGCAGTGCACGCCTCTGTCGCCCCGTTGTTCCGATTGTCCGCTGATGGAGAGCTGTGAGGCTTTCCGCACCGGCAGGATAGAGGAGTTGCCCGTGAAGCAACGCAAGCTTCAGATCAAGACGCGTCGTCTCGCCTATATATATATAAGGTGTAGGGAGTCGGCTTCCTCGCAGGCGTTTACCGCCATCCATCGCAGGGGCGAGGGCGATATCTGGCAGGGGTTGTGGGAGCCTTTCAATGCCTCGCTTCCCGACGGCATCCGTGCTGCCACGCCTGCCGAGTTGTTGCGGCAGTTGGACTGCGGTGCACCAGATGCTCATCTTCGTCTTCTGTCGCAGGGTGTGAAGCATGTTCTCACCCATCGCATTCTTCTTGCCGACTTCTATCTTCTCGAGGTTTCTCGTCGTCCGCTCCTTCCTCCCGATTACATCTGGATTCCCGAGTCGGAAATAGACAGTTATGGTGTTCCCCGCCTCATAGAGAAGATGCTGAGCGAGGTTCATGAGGAATAATTCTATCATGTATGCGCGAGTGGAGTGCTACTTTCTGTATAAAGGAGGTGACGTTTTGCATTATGACAGCAGGAAGCCATGAAAAAGCACGAAGATGAAACCACGAAACACGAAAACAAGAGCAAACTATCATGACGGGAGCTTTCAATGGTGATAAATTGTAATTAAAACACTGCCCATATATAGCAAACTGTAAGAATGAGTATATTTTTAGATTTATTTTGCATGAAAAAATACGGATAAGAAAACAAAATGTCGTATCTTTGCACACGAAAAGAAACAAAAAGTTATTGAAACGGCGGATAACATAACAAAAAGTCAAACAATAACAAGAAGTAGAACAAAAAGGCAAACAACAACGCAATATGAGAAGAACAGTTCATTTCACCAAGATGCAGGGAGCCGGCAACGACTACATATACGTCGACACACAGCTCTACGACATTCCCGATCCCGAGAAAGCCGCCATAGCCTGGAGTGCTTACCATACAGGAATAGGCAGCGACGGACTGGTTCTCATAGGCAAGCCCCACGACGGCAGACGTGCAGACTATTCTATGCGCATATTCAATGCCGACGGCTCCGAAGCCATGATGTGCGGCAATGCCAGTCGTTGTATCGGAAAATATCTCTACGAGAAAGGACTCACCCACAAGGACACCATTCGGTTGGAAACCCTTTCGGGTGTCAAGATACTGAAACTGCATATTCAGGATGGCAATGAGGTGGAATCGGTGACGGTAGACATGCTGAAGCCACTACTCCAGAACCAGGAGCAGTTCGTAGGCCCTTCGGTGCTTGCCGCCGACGAGCGCATCTTCGAAGGCACCTATGTCTGCATGGGCAATCCTCACTTCGTAACCTTTGTCGATGACATCGACACCATCGACATCGCGCATTACGGCAGGCTGCTCGAATACAACGAGGCATTTCCCCAGCGCTGCAACATCGAGTTCGCGCAGCTCACCGATGCCGACACCATCCGCACCAGGGTATGGGAACGGGGCAGCGGCATCACGATGGCTTGCGGAACAGGCGCCTGCGCCACGGCTGTGGCAGCCTTCCTCACAGGACGTGCCAGCCGGAAGAGCAACATAGTGATGGATGGCGGAACACTCCAGATCGAATACTGCGAGGCCGATGACCATGTCTACATGACAGGCCCGGCAGCCTTCGCCTTCGAGGGAGAAATTCCCCTGCCGGGGAATGAAGAGTGAAGAACAAAAATTACGGCAAACTTAAATATACATAATAAAAGGAGAATAAGAATATGGCATTAGTAAACGAACATTTCCTGAAGCTTCCCGGCAATTATCTCTTTGCCGACATCGCCAAGAAGGTGAACGCCTACAAGATAGCGCACCCCAAGCAGCGAGTCATCAGTTTGGGCATTGGCGACGTGACCCAGCCTCTCTGTCCGGCCGTTATCCAGGCCATGCACAAAGCGGTGGAAGAGATGGCAGTGCAGGCTTCTTTCCGAGGCTACGGTCCTGAGCGAGGCTACGACTTCCTGCGCGAGGCGATTATCAAGAACGACTTCCTGCCACGCGGCATCCATCTCGATGTCAACGAGGTGTTTGTTAACGACGGAGCCAAGAGCGACACCGGCAACATACAGGAGATATTGAGGTGGGACAACAACATCGGTGTCACCGATCCCATTTATCCTGTCTACATCGACAGCAATGTGATGATAGGACGCGCGGGCGTCTTCGAGAACGGACACTGGAGCAATGTGGTGTACATGCCCTGCAATGAAGGCAACGACTTTACACCCCAGATTCCCGACCACCGTGTAGACATGATCTACCTCTGTTATCCCAACAATCCCACCGGCACCGTCATCACCAAGGACGAGCTTCGCAAGTGGGTGAACTATGCCATCAAGAACGAGAGCATCATCCTCTACGACGCAGCCTACGAGGCCTACATCACCGATCCCGAGATACCACACTCCATCTACGAGATCAGAGGCGCCCGCAAGGTGGCGATAGAGTTCCACAGCTATTCCAAGACGGCAGGCTTCACGGGTGTGAGATGCGGTTACACCATCGTGCCCAAAGAGCTGAAGGCGAAGACGCTGAGTGGCGAAGAGGTAGCACTCAACCCCATCTGGGACCGTCGCCAGTGCACCAAGTTCAATGGTACCAGCTACATCAGTCAGCGCGCAGCCGAAGCCATCTACACCCCCGAGGGCAAGGAGCAGGTGAAGGCCACCATCGCCTACTATATGGAGAACGCCCACTACATGCGGGCAGAGCTTCAGCGCCTCGGTTTCAGTGTCTACGGCGGCGAGAATGCACCTTATCTCTGGGTGAAGACCCCTGGCAACACCCCCAGCTGGAAGTTCTTCGAAGAGATGCTCTATGGAGCCAGCGTGGTGTGCACCCCGGGCGTAGGATTCGGTCCTTCGGGCGAAGGTTACATCCGTCTCACTGCCTTTGGCGAGCACGACGACTGCCGCGAGGCGATGCAGCGAATCGCCAAGTGGATGGGGAAATAATAATCAGTAAAATAATTCAACATAAAATATATAAAGGTATGAGCAATTTAAGATTTGAAGCCGTATCAGAGGCTTCCAAGAGAAAGCCAGCTGAAGTGGCAGCTCCCGGTGAGCGACCCAGTGAGTTCTTCGGCAAGAAGGTATTCAACCGACAGAAGATGTACAAGTATCTGCCAGCCAATGTTTATGAGAAACTGGTAGACGTAATCGACAATGGCGCACGACTCGACCGCAACATCGCCGACGCCGTGGCCAAGGGCATCAAGCAGTGGGCCGACGAGAATGGCGTAACCCATTACACACACTGGTTCCAGCCTCTTACCGAGGGCACAGCCGAGAAGCACGATGCCTTCATCGAGCACGACGGCAAGGGCGGTATGATCGAACAATTCTCAGGCAAGTTGCTCGTACAGCAGGAGCCAGACGCCTCCTCATTCCCATCAGGCGGTATCCGCTCCACCTTCGAGGCCCGCGGTTATTCTGCCTGGGATCCTACATCGCCAGTATTCATCATCGACGATACACTCTGTATTCCTACAGTCTTTATCTCCTACACCGGTGAGGCACTCGACTACAAGGCACCATTGCTCCGTGCACTCCATGCTGTCAACGTGGCAGCCACCGACGTATGCCACTACTTCAATCCCGATGTGAAGAAAGTCATTTCCAACCTGGGTTGGGAGCAGGAGTACTTCCTCGTCGACGAGAGCCTCTATGCAGCCCGTCCCGACCTGATGCTTACAGGCCGCACCCTGATGGGGCACGACTCAGCCAAGAACCAGCAGATGGACGACCATTACTTCGGAGCCATCCCCGAGCGCGTACAGGCCTTCATGAAAGACCTCGAGATACAGGCACTCGAACTCGGCATCCCTTGCAAGACACGTCACAACGAGGTAGCGCCCAACCAGTTTGAGCTGGCGCCAATCTTCGAGGAAACCAATCTGGCTGTCGACCACAACATGCTCCTCATGAGCCTGATGAAGAAGGTGGCACGCCATCACGGATTCCGTGTCCTGCTGCACGAGAAACCCTTCGCAGGCATCAACGGATCGGGTAAGCACAACAACTGGAGTCTCTCTACCGATACCGGCATCCTGCTCCATGGTCCAGGCAAGACACCAGAGGACAACCTTCGTTTCGTAGTCTTCATCACCGAGACCCTCATGGGCGTATACCGTCACAACGGTCTGCTCAAGGCATCCATCATGAGTGCCACCAATGCTCATCGTCTGGGCGCCAACGAGGCACCACCAGCCATCATCTCTTCCTTCCTTGGCAAGCAGCTCACCGACCTGCTCGACCATATCGAGAAGGCCGATAAGAAAGACCTCTTCGTCATGGCTGGCAAGCAGGGCATGAAGCTCGACATTCCTGAGATTCCTGAGTTGATGATTGACAACACCGACCGCAACCGTACCTCACCATTCGCCTTCACCGGCAACCGCTTCGAGTTCCGTGCCGTGGGTAGCGAGGCCAACTGTGCCTCAGCCATGATTGTGCTGAACACCGCAGTAGCCGAAGCTCTCACCGACTTCAAGAAGCGTGTCGACGCACTCATCGCCAAGGGCGAGGACAAGACCTCAGCCATCATCGACATCGTTCGCCAGGACATCAAGGCCTGCAAGCCTATCCGTTTCGACGGCAACGGTTACAGCGACGAGTGGGTGGAAGAGGCTGCCAAGCGCGGACTCGACTGCGAGAAGAGCTGTCCTAAGATCTTCGAGCGCTATCTCGACCCAGCATCCATCGAGATGTTCGAGAGCATGGGCGTGATGAAGAAGAACGAGCTCGAGGCCCGCAACGAGGTGAAGTGGGAGACCTACACCAAGAAGATACAGATCGAGGCCCGTGTGATGGGCGACCTGTCCATGAACCATATCATCCCTGTCGCCACCCACTATCAGAGTCAGTTGGCAAAGAATGTGGAGAACATGATCGACATCTTCGGCGAGGACGAGGGCAAGAAGCTCACCGCCCGCAACATCAACATCATCAAGAAGATAGCTGAGCGCACACAGATCATCGAGACCGGTGTCGAGGAGTTGGTCAATGCCCGCAAGGTGGCCAACAAGATCGAGAGCGAGCACGACAAGGCAATCGCTTACCACGACACGGTGGCTCCAAAGATGGAGGAGATCCGTTATCAGATAGACAAACTGGAGCTCACCGTAGCCGACGAGCTCTGGACGCTGCCTAAGTATCGTGAGCTCCTGTTCATCCGATAATATCGTAACATTTCAAACGGCTGCACTCTGCCGTGCGTAGCGGAGTGCGCTGTTAACTCTTCATCAGATACAGAACAGAAATTGAACGATCAATCTATTTCTTTTATTGGTTGTTTAAGTTTGCGCGGAGTGTGGTTGTGAAATCGTGCTCCGCTTTTTTATGCCTTTTTGTTCCTGTCTGTCACAGATGGCTTCCAAAGTCGAAAATGACTAATGACTAATGACTAAATCTTGCGAAATTTCAACAAAAATCGAATTTGACCAAAATGACCATGACCACTTTGACCGGAATCACCCTAAATAAATTAAGATAAAATAAATTACATTTTGTCTTCCAATCCTCTTGCAAAAAGCAAGGAAATGATAAGAGTAGGAAACTGTTTCTCCCTCTCCGTTATGCAATGATGTTTGCTGCACCAGGATGAAAAAATGAACAAAAATCAAAGGTTTTGTAGTGCTTATGCAGATTTTATCTGCGAAATATGGATATTTATCCATAATACAAAAGAATGATGTTCATGCATAAAAATGCAAAATAAAGCCCGAGAACGAAATGTAAAAATATACAATCACAAAATAGCAAGTTTTAAGAGTGAATATGTAGTAAATAAAACTTACAAAATACAGAAGATGAACATGTTTTTTATATTTACTGAACTTTAGCAAGTTCATAAGTTATCACTCCCTTCTGTCGTTGTAAGTTATAACCAACAGCCTTCTTGGTCAAGAAGAAACTACTTTTCATGCTATGAGAAGAGGAGAAAATAACACTTTGCAGCAAATGAGGGAGGGGGGAATGGTTTATTTTGTAAACTAAAGTTAAATATTTGTTTTTTTTGAGGGAAAAAGTTTGGTTTATAAAATAAACTATGTTATCTTTGTGCCCGAAATCATGTGTGTGAAGAGTGATCATGCTAGCTTAAAGCAAGTGAGAGTCGACCTCCTTGCTTCTCTTTTTACACTCATGGTTTATAAAATAAACTAAGTGTTCAACCGGACTCCTTTATTATATAAGGAGTCGCAAACTAAAAGAAAAATGGAAGAAAAGAAGATTTCTGAGCAGGAGAGCCTTGAGCTCATCAACCAGATGATAGAGCAGACAAGAAGGGATTCGACAGTAGGTTCGGGCAATACGTTCCTGATTTGGGGTTATGTGTGTATGGTCGTGTCGCTTGCCGTCTTTGTTGCGGCATATACTGGTCCTGGAGCCTGGGGATGGCTTTACTTGGGCATTCCCGTTATGGGTGGCGTCGCCACGCTGATAGCTGGAAGAAAGAAAAAGAATGTGCCTTCTACGTACACCTCGAAGAGTATCAACAGTATCTGGGCGTGCCTGGCAGGTGTGTTTGCCGCCTATGCCGTTTACAGTCTCGGGTATTGGGTCGAGATGGAAGGCTGGTCGGGAATGTTTCTGCTGGGATTGTTGCTGCCCGGTATAGGAACCTACTGCACCGGCACCATTCTGAAGGAAGAGCTGCTGAAGTTGTGCGGCTTGATAGGTGTCATGATGGGAGTGGGCTTCCTGCATGACTTATGCACGGGCGCAGTGATTAGCCTGGCATGGCCGATGCTGATGGCGGTTTCCTCGGCGATAACGCTTGTCGCACCAGGACATTATCTGAACTATCAATCAAAAAAACAGCGTAAATGATGCAGGAACTGAATCCTCTATTACACAGTCAGTTGAGACTTGCCATCATGTCGGTGTTGCTGAGTGCTGAAGAAGCCGACTTCGTGTATCTGAAGGAGAAAACGGAGGCTACAGCGGGCAACCTGAGTGTGCAGTTGGACAAACTTGCCTCGGCTGGCTATATCGAGAAGGAGACTGACGGCTCGGGCTCCAAGCCGAGAACAGTCTGCAGAATGACTGAGGCTGGCCGACAGGCCATGCAGGAATATGTAGCGGCGCTGAAGACTTATTTCTCGGGTCTTTGATGCTGAGAATGAAAAAATGCTGCCATCTGACGGGTTCTCTGACCTGACCGATGACAGCATTTTGCTGTTGGGAGGGTGTTATTGTTTGTCGGGCGAATCAGAACTCTCTTTGTCTATTTCGCGGAAAAGGCCGAAGAATCTGTTGCCAGCCCAGATGATGCCGGCAATCAGGGCTATGGAGACTAAGCCCCTCAAAAATCCACTCAGCAGACCAGGCAGACTGTCCCAGAACGGAATATAATGTACTCCGAACCCTACAGCTATGGACAACACCAATGTGCCGACGATGAGGAGTTTCTCGTTCCGGATAGTGGGCGAGGGGGCTTCTACTTCTACCAGGTTTCGCAACTTGTATATCTTGTAGGTAAAGAATATGCAATTCAGAACCAAAAGGGCTAAGCATGTTATCATTCCGCCTAAGAAGATGCTCTCGCTCTCTATCCATTCCGCACAGCCGGCCCATATAAAGAAGAGTGCATAAACAACAGACTGCAGGCGACCGCAAAGCGACAGGCAGCGTACTTGCCGGGCGTTGACTATCTTGACGAATGGCAGATCGGAGGCCGACGGATGATAGCTGTGACGGAAGCTGAGACCTGTGCTGACTGTGCCGCAGATGGCGATGATAAGACAAGAGTGCCATTCCTCGGCTGCGACATGAGTGATGTTTACGATGGTGAGGAGCCAAATGGCAAGCAACAGGATTCCGATGACGTATTCGAAAATTCTGACACTTGCTGTGCGATAAATCTTGACTTGTGCGAAGATGCTGTCCTGCTCCTCGTCATCGCTGGCACTGAACAGGTCGAGCGCAAAATGCAACAGTTTGTTTTTCATTTGATTCAAATTTTATTTAACTTCTATAACTTCCATGCATGCGAAACTTCAGTTAAGTATTCGTTGCAGTTTTCTTTTTCTTAGGCAGTCTGCCTGCTTTGCGCAGCGCTTCGGAGATAATCCATTGCAACTGGCCGTTGGTGGAGCGGAACTCGTCAGCAGCCCATGCTTCAATGGCACTCATCGTTTCCGAATCGATGCGTAATATAAAACTTTTTGTAGTTGTCTCTTTTTTAGCCATGCTGTTAATGATTCAATGTACCCGTATTCACCACAGGCTGGGCGGTGTCGTCGCCACAGAGCACTACGAGCAGGTTGCTGACCATGGCAGCCTTCTTGTCGTCGTCCAGCTCGACTACTTCCTCGTCGCTCAGTTTCTGCAATGCCATCTTCACCATCGAGACAGCGCCTTCCACAATCTTCTCTCTGGCAGAGATGATGGCTGAAGCCTGCTGACGACGAAGCATCACGGCGGCCTTTTTTTATGGGAATTACTCCCCTTATTCTTCCTCTTCTTCCTCGGCATCGAGGGGAATGGGTTCTTTCTTTCCGAAGTCGGGGTCGATCTTGAGGAAGGCGGTGACTACGAAGGTGATGGTGCAGCACGCCATGACGATGATGAAGAACAGGCGATAACCCACCATGTCCTTGAGATAGCCTGAGAGCATGCCGGGAAGCATGAGGCCGAGATAGGAAATGCCCGTACAGATGGAATAATGGGAGGTCTTGAATTTGCCCTGGCTGTAGAAGAGCATGTAGAGGGTGAGGACGGTGAAGCCCAAGCCATAGCCGAACTGCTCGACAAACAGACAGGAGGAAACCACGATGAGGTTGGAGTTGAGCGAGTAGCTCAGGAAGATGTAGACAGCATCGGGCAGTGTGATCGCCATGACCATGGGCCACAGCCACTTCTTCATGCCGTCGCGGCTCACCAGGATGCCGCCGATGATGCCGCCCAGGAGGAGTCCGATGAGTCCGACGGTGCCATTGGCGAAGCCATATTCCTGGGGCGATAGTCCCAGTCCGCCCTGTGAGTTGGGGCGGAGGATGAAGGTCTTGGTCATGGTGTTGAGCAGGGCCTCGGGGAATCGATAGAGCAGGAGGAAGAGCATGACGCAGATGGTTTCCTTGACGGGGAACTTCTGGAAGAACGTGCCGAACATGTTCTTCAGCTCGTGAGCCACTTCGCCCACGCTCCGTTCGGTCTGCACATCGTCGGCAGGACGCGGCATGAAACGGCTGTGATAGAGCCACAGCGCGATGAAGATGCCTGCCAGGCCATAGAATATCAGCGCCCACGAGAAGCGTATCTGGTTGCGGAACACTACCTGCAGGACGCCTGCCAGCGACACTAAGACGCCGTTGACGAAGATGATGGCAAGCCGGTAGAAGGTGTTGCGCAGACCCACATACTTGGTCTGGTTGTGCCCGTCGAGCTCTATCATGTAGAATCCGTCGGCAGAGATGTCGTGCGTGGCGCTGCAGAAGGCGATGAGGAAGAAGAAGCACATCGTGGCCTGAAACCAGAATGCCGTGGGGATGGAGAAGGCGATGCCTGCCAGGGCTGCTCCGATGAGCGCCTGCATGGTGAGCACCCACCAGCGCTTGGTCTTCAGCAAGTCGATGAACGGACTCCACAGGGGTTTGATGACCCATGGCAGGGCCAGCCAGCCTGTGTAGAGGCCCACCTCAGAGTCGGTGAGTCCCATCTGCATGTACATTACGACAGAAAGACCCGTGACAATGATGTTGGGCAGTCCTTCTGCAAAATATAAGGTTGGAATCCAAGCCCAGGGACTCCTGCTGTTTTTATTTGTTGCCACTTTTTTGTAAATGTTTAATGAGGAGATTTTTCAAGAGATTTTTCAGGAGTTAAAGGAGTTAACCCCTTAACTTCACTTATTTATATACTTTCTTGATTTCGGCTCCCTGATAGTAGTGCAACAGGATGGCATCGTAGTCGAAGCCTTCCTCGCCCATGACGGCGGCACCTATCTGGCAGAGTCCCACACCGTGTCCCCATCCGGCTCCGATGATGTCGAAGCGCTGCGGAACGCCTTTCTCGTCGATGTCGCATCTGTCGACCACGAATGCAGAGCTGTAGAGATGTGTGTCGCTCAGGGCACGGCGTATCTCGAGTTCCTTGCCGATGACGAATGTCTTCTCGGTACCCACGATGCGCAGTTTGCTGATGCGTCCGCTCTTGCCTCGCTCTTCGGCCTGAAGGTCGAGGATGTCGCCGAAATTCATTTTCAGTTTCTCGTCGAGCAGCTGCTTCAGCTTCTCCTGGGTCAGCGTCACCTTCCAGCGGTAGAAGTCGGCTGTTTCCTGGTCGTAGTCGTTGAGCACCTGCGAGAGTATCTTCTTGTCTGTGGTGTTGCAGAAGGCAGGAGGGTTGGAGCGGATCCAGGCATCGGCAGCAGCCTCGTCTTGCAGCGAGGGCAGTGGGGCTGGAGATGCGGAGCCGACAGACTTCACGCCCTGTATGATGTCGCGCACGCTGCTGAGATAGTTTTTCGGTGTGTCCTCCCAGCAGTACTGGAACTCCTCGGTGACGCCGCCGCAGCACTTCGAGAAGCGTGCGTCGCAGATGTCGTCGCCGTCCATCAGGATCTGTCCCTTGGTCTGCCGGATGGCTTCTGCCACATGGGGCGAAGTCTCCTTGGTGATGCCCTGATAGCGCTGGCAGTGGTCGTCGGCGCAGACGTCGAAGATGGTGTGGTCCTCGCGGTCGTACCAGCGTATGAGTCGGTCGTCTTTCTTGACAAAGGAGAAGAAGTTGTTGCCCGACTCAGCCACCTCGCGGCGCTTCTTCATCTGTGCCAGGAGCCACGAGCGGGAGATGACGGCATGGGCCTTGAGCAGCTCGAGGCTCGACGTGGCGCTCATCTCGCTCGAGATGACGCTCTCGAGATATCGCTCTACGGGCAGCTCGTTGATGGCGCATATCTTGTCCGACTCCACTACAAAGTGCAGGGTGCCGAGGAAGGTCTGTGTCTCCTTGCGTTCCCAATGGAAGTTGACGCCTATGGTCACGTCGCTGAGCGAGAAGGAGGCGTCGGCGCTCTGCGGATGGAAGGTGAGCGAGCTGTACTGGTTGCCGTTCCACAGGATGCCGCCCTCGGAGAACGCCACTTCCTGTTCGCCCGTCACCATCTCGCCCTTGGCCAGGTAAGGCTTGTTGAGCGAGAAGTGAATCTTCTGTCCGCTCACGATGCCCACGTTCACGTTGGGCTGTTTGCCCTTGTCGGCGAGCAGCTGGAGCGGATGCTCGTGAGCGGTCGCGGCAGAGGCCTTGAGATTGCTGACGATGGCTTCCATCTTCTCTGCCGAAATGCCGCACTCGCGCAGCAGGGCTGTGGCTTTGTCGAGGTTGATCTTACTGAAGTCTTCCTCGCGCGGAGTGATGATCAGTCCTGCCATGTCGAGCGCTCCTGGCGAAACCATCATCTGGGCCTCGCCTTCGGCGAAATAGGCGTCAGGGCGGTGCTTCTCTCTCGGGATGACGACGCTGATAAACTCGTCGCCTTTTCGCCAGGCGATGATGTTCATCATGGGCTCGCTCTCGTCGCCACGCATCGGCATGGAGCGATAGAGGCGATGGAAGAGTTCCTCGTCGCTGTCCTCGCTCTTCGAGATGATGACGAAGGCAGGCACGAGGAAGTCGCGCAGCACGGAAATCTTCTCCTCGTCGTTGAGCGAGATGACGTCGGTGAGGTTGCGCGAGAGGCGTTGCCAGTTGGTCTGCAGGGGCAGCACGCCGCTTGTGCCAGCCTGGAAGTGCAGGTGGTCGGGGGCTGAGGCGCCACACTTAGGACCATTGTAGAACACCATCAGCTCGCTGTGGAGCGACAGCAGTCTGTGCATCTCGCCATAATGGCGGTAGATGGACTGTGGCTGGTGTTTGGTGGCGGGAATGGTGAAGTGGACCGGCAGGATGGGGAAGGGGTTGACCAGGAGCTGGAAGTGATCGTCTATCTGCTTGGTCATCTGTTCCTTGGGGCGGTTTCGCTCGCACAGGAAGCAGGGGCGCTCGCCGAGTGTGTGCTTGTCTATCTTGGCGCCTGTGCTGACGATGCGTGCAGGATTGAACTGCACCTTCAGCTGGTCGGAGAGCTGGCGCACCTCTACGTGCTTGAGGTCGCGGAAGCGGTGGCGTGCGTCTTCCCACATCTCCAACTGTCGGTTGAAGAAGCGCGAGATGCTGCTGTCCTCCATGATGTCGGCCTTGCCCTGCAGCATCTGCTGTCGGGCCTTGAGCTCCATGGTGCGCAGGCGGTCTTTATATAGGTTGTTGGCATTCACCCGCTCCACGCTGAGGGCTGCGTCGCTGTTGCCACCCCAGCGGCGGCAGAGATAGAGCTCGTCGTAGATGCGGCCTATGCGGTAACGGCGCGAGAAAGCCAGCCCCAGGGCGTAGTCTTCGCCATAGGAGGTGTTGGGGAACTGTATCTGTCGCACCAAGGGTGTGAAGAAGGCGCGTGGTGCTCCCAAACCATTGATGCGCAGGGCGTTGTTGCAGCCGTTGTCTTCGGTCCATTCCTTGTGGTCGATGAGCCCCGGGGGCAGGGTGTTGAGGTCGAAGTCGCACATGCGGTACGAGCCGATGATCATGGCTGCCTTCTGTTCGTGGAAGGCGTCGACGATCTTCTGCAGTGTCTTGGGTGAGGAATACAGGTCGTCGCTGTCGAGCTGTACGGCGAACTTTCCGCAATGGTCGCTGTTGACAGCCACATTCCAGCAGCCGCCGATGCCCAGGTCGGTGCGGCCGGGCACTATCTGTATCAGGCGCCCGTCGTCTATCGAGTCGAGGATTTCACCGGTGCTGTCGGTGGAATGGTTGTTGACCACGATGACATTATAGGGGAAGTTGGTCTTTTGGGACAGGGCGCTCTTCACGGCGTCGGCAATGGTCTTCTCGCGATTGAACACGGGAATGACGACAGAGGCCTCGCAGGCGAAGTCCTGCTCGTCGAAGTCGGGCTGGCGGTAGAAGTTGGTGTCGACGATGGCTCCCACCTTCTCGAGATGGGCTGTGCAGGCACGCTCCATCTCAATCTGTACCTCGCGGTTGCGCGGATTGACATAGTCGAACTGTTTCTCGCCGCTCTTGCGGGTGTCGAGCTCGGCCTCGGTGTAGAGATATTCGTTGAGATGGAATATCTCGCCCTTTCTGCTCAGATACAGGCGCAGGTCGTAGAGTCCGGCATACTGATAATCCACACGGTCGGTCTGCGCCACATAGTCGAGCAGCGCCTGCGACTTGATGAGCCACAGGCTGCCGAAGTCGAAGTCGTCGCGGAGGCTTCCTGCCTGATAGTCGATGGCGGGATGCTTCGTCAGGGCGCCTTCCTCCAAGGAGTAGTGGTCGCTGTAGACCATCACCGCTCCCGTGTCGTCGGCAGTGCGCAGAAAGCGTTCCAGGGCATAGAGCCCCCAGCGCACCGACGTCATCCTGGTGCACAACAGCAGATAGTCGGCATCCGTGTTCTCGGCTATGCTCATCACCGTGTTGGATGACTCCATTCTGTCGATTACTACAAAGGTACAGCCTTCGGGCACTTGGTGCTGCGAGGCAAAGTCGCTGCTTACCAGCAGATTGATATGTTGAACCGTCTTGTTCTCATGAAGCTCGAACAGCGTTTCTTCACCCTTCTCCAAGGCTTCAAAAGGCAAGAAAAGGTCTATTTTTTCTCTCATTTTTGCTTATTATCTTAAAATATGTGGCAAAGATAACAATTTTTCAGCAAAAAAGCGTATCTTTGCACTATGAATAACGAAAAAAAATATCTTCTCGGTCTGACACTCGCCGAACTGAAGCAGGTGGCCAAGGATTTGGGCATGCCTGCCTTCACCGGTGGACAGATGGCAAAATGGCTCTATCAGCAGCATGTGAAGAGCATCGACGAGATGACGAACATATCGAAAGCCAACCGTGCCAAGCTGGCTGAAGAATACGAAATAGGATGCTTCGGATATTCCGACGCACAGCACTCGGTAGACGGAACCGTCAAGTATCTGTTCCCCACACGGAGCGGAAAGTTTGTCGAGACGGTCTACATCCCCGACAAAGACCGCGCCACGCTTTGTGTATCGTCACAGGTGGGGTGCAAGATGAACTGCCTGTTCTGTCAGACAGGAAAGCAGGGGTTTGAGGGCAGTCTGCCTGCAGGCGACATCCTCAACCAAATATACTCGCTGCCCGAGGTGGACAAGTTGACCAACATCGTGTTCATGGGGCAGGGCGAGCCAATGGACAACCTCGACAATGTGCTCCGTGCCACGGACATCCTGACTGCCGACTATGGTTGGGCATGGAGTCCCAAGCGCATCACCGTCAGCTCGGTGGGCGTCAAGAACAAGTTGAAACGATTTCTCGAGGAGAGCGAGTGCCACGTGGCCATCTCCATGCACGACCCGATACCGGCAGAGCGTGCCGAGCTGATGCCGGCAGAGAGAGGAATGGGAATAGAACAGGTGGTGGAACTGTTGCGCAACTACGACTTCTCGCATCAGCGCCGACTCTCGTTCGAATACATCGTCTTCAAGGGGGTGAACGACAGCATGCAGCACGCCAAGGCCATCATCAGGCTGGTGAAAGGGCTCGACTGCCGCTTCAACCTGATACGCTTCCATCAGATTCCCGACATCCCGCTGCAGGGAGTGAGCGACGAGAAGATGGAGCAGTTCCGCGACTATCTGACCCAGCACGGTGTGTTCACCACCATCCGCGCCAGCCGTGGACAGGACATCTATGCTGCCTGCGGACTGCTGAGCACATCGAAGAAGATAGGAGAGATAAGACAGCATGAGAACGAACAGGCTTAGTGCCGCGCTGTGCTGTCTGGCGCTGACACTCGTCGGCTGCGATGGCATGGGTGGAAGAAAACCCGCAAGCACCGGGCTGCCCTACGAGGTGGTGCTGGAAGGCGACAGCGACAGCATCGTGACCCGGATGATGACGGCCGATATGCCGCATCTGCCACAGCCCGAACCGATGTTCAGCCTTATACAGGTGAGGAAGGGAAAGGTGCGCGGAAGCTACCAGCTGGTGAGAAACCGCATCGTGGTGGACATCAATGCCCATAACAAAGGCTATGCCGTGAAGATGAGGAAAGACGTGAGTGCCGTGCCGCAGACCGTTGTCTACATACAGGCACAGTCGGCTGAGCAGCTTCGCCACAGGCTGGACGGCGGGAAGCTGAGGAGCCTCTTCGACACATCGGAGCTACGGCATCTTGCCACCGCCGTGCCACAGAATCCCGACAGACAGAAGGAGATGAGACAGCGCTTCGGCATCAGCATGAGGATTCCTGCCTCGATGAATGCCGGTAAGCAAGCCAAAGACTTCGCATGGCTCACCGACAATGCCAGCACGGGAATGCAGAGCCTGATATTCTTCAAGACCAAGAGCCACGGCCGGAGCCGTGACGACCTGAAGGCCCAGGCCGACAGCGCCCTGAAGCGAAACCTGCCCGGCGAAACCGACGGCATGTATATGCAGCTTGCCGACATGAGCCAGGCCGACAGGCAGGGAATGAGGCGGGGACTGTGGGAGATGAAGGGCGACGCCATGGGCGGACCCTACGTGATGAGGACACGGGGCAGCATGGCTGTCATTGGCTTCGTCTATGCGCCCGAAAAGAAAAAGAAAATACTAATCAAGCAGCTCGAGGCTGCTCTTTCTACAATAAAATAAGAATCCAAAATGGACAACAAGAAAATCAGGGTGGCTATCACCCATGGAGATACCAATGGTATCGGATACGAACTGATCTTTAAAACCTTTGCAGAGCCCGAGATGCTGGAACTTTGCACGCCTATCGTCTATGGCTCGCCCAAGGTGGCAGCCTACTACCGCAAGGCCATGAACCTGCCCGCGCAGTTCTCCATCATCCAAAAGGCCGAAGACGCCGAGGAAGGACGCATCAACCTTCTGGCGGCTGTCGAGGAGGAGGTGAAGGTGGACATGGGTGTGCCTACAGAGGAGTCGGGACAGGCTGCGGTGAAGGCACTCGACAGAGCCATGACCGACTTCAGAGACGATCTGTATGATGTGTTGGTGACAGCACCTATCAACAGTCAGAACGCATTCATCGAGGGCTTCGCCTTCAAGGGACACAAGCACTACATCGAGACCTGTCTCGGTGAGGGAAAGAAGGGACTCAGCATCCTCGTGGGCGATACGCTGCGCATCGCTTCGGTGACAGAGAAACTGCCGCTCAAAGAGGTTGCTGCACAGATCACGGCAGAGAGAATCGTAGAGAAGGCAACCCTCTTCCAGCAAACCATCAAGCGCGACTTCAACATCAGCAATCCACGTATCGCCGTGCTGGCACTCAACCCCAAGAACAATGAGGAGACAAGCTGCGGAAACGAGGAGAAGGAAATCATCATTCCTGCCATCGACGAGCTGGCAGGCAAGGGCGTACAGGCCTTCGGACCTTATCCTGCCGACGACTTCTTCGGCAATGGTGACTTCAGAGAGTTTGACGGTGTTCTGGCCATGTATCACGACCAGGCCACAGCTCCATTCAAGTCGATCAACGATGGACGGGGCGTTATCTATACAGCAGGAATGCCTGTCATCCGAACCAGCGCTGATATCACGCCCGGATACGAGATTGCAGGTACAAATACTGCCGATGAGTCTGCCTTCAGAAATGCCGTCTATCTGGCCATCGACACCTTCAGATATCGCAGCAGTTACGACGAGGTCTGCGAGAACCCACTGCCCAAACTCTTCCACGAGAAAAGAGACGACAGCGAGAAGGTGAGATTCGCTATTCCAAAGAAGAAAGCAGATTCGCCAGAGGTTAAACGTTAAAAAAGGACTATTTTCAAGCCAATATTGCAGTTAATTCAAAAAAAATGCGTAATTTTGGCAGCTAAATGAATACATCTGAACTTCAGAAGATCAAATTGAGGTACAATATCGTAGGCAACAGCGACGAATTGAACCGAGCTCTCGATGTCGCCCTGCAGGTGGCACCGACTGATCTTTCTGTGCTCATCATCGGAGAAAGCGGCGTGGGAAAGGAAATCATTCCGAAGGTCATTCACGACAATTCTCCACGCAGACGGGAGAAGTATTTCGCCATCAACTGTGGAAGCATTCCTGAGGGAACCATCGATAGTGAGCTCTTCGGTCATGAGAAAGGTTCGTTCACCGGAGCCATAGGCGAGAGCGAGGGATATTTCGGCATCGCCAATAAGGGAACCATCTTCCTCGATGAGGTGGGCGAACTGCCCATCGCCACACAGGCAAGACTGCTGAGAGTGCTCGAGACGGGAGAATACATACGCGTGGGCGGACAGGAAGTGCGCAAGACGAATGTGCGCATCGTGGCGGCTACCAATGTCAACATGAGAAAGGCCGTCAGCGAGGGACGCTTCCGCGAAGACCTGTACTATCGCCTCAACACCATACCCATCATGATGCCGCCTCTGCGAGAGAGGGGAAACGATATCCTGCTCTTGTTCCGACTCTTCGCCATGCAGATGGCCGAGAAGTACAAACTGCCTAAAATTGTGCTTACCGATGACGCCAAGGCCATCATGCTGAAATACAAATGGCCTGGCAACGTGAGACAGCTCAAGAACATTACCGAACAGATGTCGGTACTGAGCGAGGAAAGGGAAATCGACGCACAGACGCTGCTCAGGTTCATTCCGCAAGACGAGGAGACCACACAGTTGGCTACCATCGCACCAGGGCAGGGAGGAACCCACAGCTATGAGAGTGAGCGCGAACTGCTCTACAAGATTCTCTACGAACTGAGGGGCAACGTTAGCGACCTGCGGCGCGACATGAACTCGTTGCGCAAACAGCTCGACGAGGCACGACAGCTCAACGGAGCCAAAGGCTTTGCCGAACCACAGCCCCTGACACCCATAACCCCCATAAGCTATCCAGCCCCTGTCGAAAAGGAAAGCGAGGCGTTGCACCATCCATTCACAGAGGATGCCGAAGTGGAGGAAATACATGAGGCGGAAACGCTCAACCTCAACGACCTGGGCAAGCAGATGGTGGAGAAAGCACTGGAACGCAACAACGGCAACCGAAAGAAAGCTGCCAAAGAACTGGGAATATCCGACAGAACTCTGTATCGACGCATCAAGGCATACAAGCTCGGCGACAACGACGAGGCTGATGACGATGACGACGATGTGAAGAAATAAAAGAAGCCAAGAGGCTAAGACGACAAGAAGAAAATAACAAAATGAAGCATCTCTTCAAGCATATATATATAATAGGTGTAATCTTCGCCATTATCGCCACCACGGCTGCATGCTCGGTAAAGTATGCCTTCAATGGTGCCAGCATCGACTATACCAAAACCAAGACCATAGAGCTTGCCGAGTTCCCTATTCGCAGTTCCTATGTCTGGGGACCTATGGGACCGATGTTCAACAATCAGCTGAAGGATGAGTTCGCCAGCCACACCCGACTGATACAGGTGAAGCGAAATGGAGACCTCAAGATAGAGGGAGAAATCACACAGTACAGCCAGCGAAACAAGTCGGTATCGAGTGAGGGATACTCTGCACAGACCGAGCTGTCGATGACTGTCAATGTGAGATTCACCAACAACAAGAACCATGCCGAGGACTTCGAGCGCCAGTTTACCTCTACCAAGAGCTACGACACAACGCAGAGTCTGAACGCCGTACAGGAAGAACTCGTCACACAGATGGTGAAAGACCTGGTGGAACAGATCTTCAATGCTACCGTGGCCAACTGGTAAATGAGTAAAGGGTGAAGAATCAAATGCCGATACTCTGTATATAAAGATTAGGAAATAAAATATAACGCGAAATTATAACGTGGAATTAAGTAGACTGATACAACATCCTGAGGAGATGAACAAGGAGACGCTTTATGATCTCCGGGCACTGTTAGCACTCTATCCGTACTATCAGACAGCCCGCCTTTTGATGTTGCAGAACCTCTACCTGCTCCACGACCCGAGTTTCGACGAGGAACTGAGAAAGGCTGCTATCTATATCACCGACCGAAAGGTAATCTTCAGAATGGTGGAGGCGGCTCACTATCAACTCAAGAAGGAAACCAATCGGGTAGAGAAGAAGGCAGAAAATGCCAACAATGCTTCCGACCGAACTTCCGACTTGATAGACAACTTCCTCGAGTCGATACCCAATGATGCCGAAGAGGAGAAAGACGCGGCACAGAAAAACAAGCGAAAGCCTACGCCTGCCGATGCTGCCGTCGACTATGTGGCTTATCTGATGGAGACAGAAGATGCGGAACAGGAAAAGGACAACAACTCCTCACGCACGCTGGCGCTTATCGACGACTTCATTGACGATGGAGGATTCCAGTTGCCTAAGCTCGATGCTACAGCTGATGCTGAGCTGGAATACAAACCTGCCATAGATGACGACGAGGTCAACAGCAACAGCGAGACTACAGAGAACAGCGGTATCTTCACCGAAACACTCGCACGCATCTATATCAAACAGGGCAAGTACGAGAGAGCGCACGAAATCATTGAGCGACTCTATCATAAACAGCCCAACAAGAGCGCATACTATACAGACCAGATGCGATTCTTGGAGAAACTGATAATAAATAGTAAAAATAATAAATAACAAAAATCAAAAATGGCTTACACATTATTTGTAGTTTTAATCGTCCTGGCTTCATTGCTGATGATCTTCATCGTGCTCATCCAGGAATCTAAAGGTGGTGGACTTGCTTCCAACTTCTCTTCAACCAACTCTATCATGGGAGTTCGCAAGACTACCGACTTAGTGGAAAAATTGACATGGGGACTCGCCGCTGCGATGGTTGTCCTCAGTGTTGCTTGTGCTTATGTGGCTCCTCAGGCTATCGGCGACAATAGCGTGATGGAAGGTGCTACACAGGAACAGACAGCACTGCCTGCTATGCCAGGTGCTAACAGCGATGCTGCCAAGAAGGTTGCTCCTGCTGCTCAGAATGCTGCTCCTGCTGCTCAGAATGCTGCTGAAAAGGCTGCTCCTGCGGTGCCTGCAACTCCTGCAAAGTAATTTTTTAGAAAAAAATGCGGAATTTGTTTGGTTATTCCAAATAAATTCCGTACCTTTGCACTCGCTTAAAAGAAATAACTCTTTTTAAAGCCAAATGGTGGATGTAGTTCAGTTGGTTAGAGCGTCAGATTGTGGTTCTGAATGTCGTGGGTTCGAGTCCCACCTTCCACCCAAGATAAACCCTGTAAATCGTAAGATTTGCAGGGATTCTTGTTTTTTATACCTGATACCTTCGTCTACTGTCAGAAAAGTTTTGTATTTTTGCAACAGCAATGGAATCTTCAACTAAAACATACAGCAAATGAAAATTATCGTTTCAGAAGAGATAGAAACAGTTTGCCCCAAATTCGTAGGGGCTTGTGTGGAAGCCAAAGTACAGAACTCGCCTTATTGCCAGGAACTGTGGGACGAGATTAACGCCCTTGGCAAGAAATACAGAGACACGCTGACTACAGAGTCGCTGAAGGAAATGAGTGGCATTGCCGCCACAAGGAAGGTTTATCGTGCCTGCGGAAAAGATCCTTCGCGCTATCGTCCTGCTTCCGAGGCACTCATCAGGAGAATGCTTCAGGGCAAACAACTCTATCAGAGAGACACGCTCGTCGACCTGGTCAACCTTGCCAGCATCGCATTCGGTTACAGCATCGGAGGATTTGATGCCGACAAGTTTGAGGGCGATACACTAACACTGGGCGTTGGCAAGGCCGGTGAACCTTATGAGGGAATAGGAAGAGGAAACATCAATATTGAGGGACTGCCTGTATACAGAGACAGTTTGGGAGGCGTTGGAACGCCAACCAGCGACAATGAGCGCACCAAGATGATGTCAGACACTTCTCATCTTGTGGTGCTTATTAATGGCTATGATGGAAACGAGCAACAGGTGCGTGCCAATGCCGAATACATACAGTCGTTGCTCAAAAAATACTGTAAGAGCGATGGAGGTTCTTATTTCATATATAAGTAACGGCAACTTTCGCAAATAGGGAAGTTAGAGAATTTAACTTCTCTAACTTCTCTAACTTCTTTAAATGAAAATATACTTCAGTACGAATAAAATCGCCAATACCCACATGGTGATGCTCAACTTCTTGAAGCTTCCACACAGTGCGTTGATAAGTACATAACTGATCATACCGCACAGGATTCCGTCGGAAATGCTATATGTGAGCGGCATCATCACGATGGTGATGAAGGCTGGAATCGACTCGGCATAGTCGTTCATATTGATATCCTTGATGGGCGACATCATAAACAAACCCACGATGACGAGCACAGGAGTGGTAGCGGCAGCAGGAACTGACAGGAACAGGGGAGCGAAGAACAATGCTATCAGGAAGCAGACTGCTGTGACAAAAGCCGTGAGACCTGTCCTACCGCCCTGGGCTACGCCTGATGCACTCTCCACGTATGTAGTGGTGGTACTGGTTCCGAAGCAGGCTCCTGTCACTGTTGCCACAGCATCTGCCATGAAAGCCTTGTTCAGTCCATGTATCTTGCCGTCTGGGCTCATCATGCCTGCCTTGGTACATACGCCAACCAGGGTGCCCATAGTGTCGAACATATCGATAAAGAGAAATGTCAGCACAATGATTACCATGTCGATAGAGAAAATGCGGGAGAAGTCAAACTGACAGAAAATGGGGGTAATCGAAGGAGGAATGTCTATCAGACCCGTAATCTTCGTAATGCCCATAGGAATACCAATCAGCGTGGTGGCGATGATGCCGATAAGCAGACTTCCAGGCACTTTCTTGATGACAAGCACACTGGTGATGACGATGCCTATGGCACCCAACAGGGCTGAGCCTTCTGTTATTTTTCCTATCGTCACAAGAGTAGCGGCATTGGCAGCTACGATGCCTGCATTCTTCAGACCTATGAAGGCGATAAAGAGGCCGATACCTGCACCAATGGCACGTTTCAGAGAGGCAGGAATGGCATCAACCATCAGCGAACGAATGCCTGTTGCTGACAGGATGATAAAGATGAAACCCTCGATAAGTACTGCCGTTAGCGCCATTTGCCAGGGATAGCCCATGGTGAGGCATACGGTGAAGACGAAGAAGGCGTTCAGTCCCATGCCGGGAGCCAGTCCGAAAGGTTTCTTGGCATATATTGCCATGATGAGTGTTCCTACTACAGCAGCCAGTACTGTGGCGGTGAATACTGCGTGTGTATCCATGCCCTGAGAGGCAAGACTACTGAAGATGTTGGGGTTTACGGCCAGGATGTAGGCCATGGTGAGGAAGGTGGTGATACCTGCCGCAATCTCTGTTTTCAACTTGTTTTGAGCTGGGTCAAAACCGAATAATTTTTTCAGCATGATTTGTTGTCTTTATTTTTACGTTTTTCTAACATTTCTCTAAGTCCACAAATCGGAATGTGAGTTTACCTTCGTTATGTGTCTCCTCCTTCACTTTCTTCCATCCTGCTTGGTTTAAGCATTCCACCTCGTTGGCTGTGAGAGGAAAGAAGGCATCTGCCTGTTGTGGCGTATCTTCTACGATGGTGAGGTACAGACGAGTGGCAATACTGAGGGCTGACCGATAGAGCATGGCTCCGCCGATGATGAACACTTCTTTCTCGCCTTGGTCGCGGCATCGGGAAAGGGCTTCTTCCAAACTGCGGCACACCTCGTATTGAAGTGCTGATGCATGAGACAATTCTCTGTTTTTTGATTCTGCTTCATTCGCAGATGTCATCTCTGCACTCTGTTCCTTCCTCATTGTCTTGGAGACGATGATGTTGCGCCTGTTGGGCAAAGGTCCGTTGGGCAACGACAGATAAGTCATCCTGCCCATGATGACGGTATGTCCCGTGGTGAGCGTCTTGAATCGCTGCATGTCCTGCCTGATAGGGTAGAGCAGATAGTTGTGAAAACCGATGGCGCCATTCTGGGCAATGCAGGCGATGAGGCTTATTTCTTGCTGTTTTACCATGTGATGACAGGCTTGTCGGTTTCGGGTACGTGGCTGCTCTTTATCTTCCATTCTTGTGGGTAGAGATTGTTGGCACGGTTGCCGATGTTCTTCTCCCAGCCTAAAGGAATTCCACGATAGGTGACGAGCACATAGCCGCGCGGTGTGCCTTCAGGCAGATAGACAGCCTCTTTGCGCAGATAGCGCAAGGCATCGGTATAATTGAGTTCTACCTGTGGGAAAGTTTGGCGTGACAAGTCGATAGACAGCGCCAGACTTTGTGCAGGGATGAGTGAGGCTTTAATGGTTCCTATCTCAATGCCAGCGTGCAGAACTTTGAGGTTGGGAGATGCGCTGTCAAAGATGTTGCTCCATGACTCCGATATGGCGTACAGATGATCGCCTATGCGTGCGCCCTGATAGGATTCTGGATGATTGATCCAGTCCTGGGGGATGTGTAAATAGGGTGAGTTGCCCCTGCTTTTTCCCTTTATTTTTTTTCTGCTCTTGTTATATCTGTCGGATTTGATATCGAGTGTCTCTGCATCCTCGTTCTTTCGCATGACGGTGAGGAAGAGTCCTTCGCCGCGTGTCTTGCCAGGCAGAAAACGATATACAGGAAAATTGTGGTGAGTCAGATTGCCCGTGATGCCCCACGCCTCGTCAATATCGAGTTCTACAGGTTCTGCTCCCTTCATGTAGATGATGTGGGCTGCGTTCAACTCGTCCTCGAGTTTGTTGAAGGTGCAGGTAGAGTAGATAAGCAGTCCGCCAGGTTTGAGGCAGGGCCAAATGTCCTCGATGATGCTGCGTTGCAGAGAACTGCAGTTGTTTACATTGTCAATGCTCCATTCGCTTATTGCCCCGTCGTCTTTGCGGAACATGCCTTCTCCCGAACAGGGCACATCAGCGAGGATGACATCAAAGAGAACGCCAGCCTTCTGGAAATCCTTGGGGTAGTTATTGGTAACGATAACGTCGGGGTGTCCGAACTTCTGCATGTTCTCTGCGAGAATCTGTGCTCGTGTGCGCATGGGTTCATTGCTGAAGAGCAGACTGCCGTCGGGAAGGACATTACGCACGGCTGTAGACTTTCCGCCAGGTGCAGCACAAAGGTCGAGCATGACAACAGGCTCGTGAATGAGTTGTCTTACCACGAGGTCGACAAACATGGAAGAGGCTTCCTGGGCATAATACAGACCGGCATGGAAGAGTGGGTCGAAGGTGAAGTTGGGTCTTTCTGTAAGGTATCTGCCATAGTCGGGACACCAGGGCACAATAGAGGCAGCCGTTTTTTCCGACTCATTATGTGTCTTCACTTCGGCTTCAGCATCTGTGCTGCTATTGTCGGCAAGATGCGTTCCCTGTGGCGCTTTGAACCGATTGAGTCTGATACTTGTTGGCGGCTCTGAATGACAGATGGCGTCGGAAAGTTGCGCAAACATTTCCTCACCCATCAGTTCCTGGGTTTGCTGTATAAACTCTTCTGGTAATATCTTGGTCATGATGTAGTGTTATTGCTTATTGTCAGAAGTCGATGTCGAAGACGTCTTCTGCGTTTTTGTTTTCTTTCTTTTGTTTGGGCTGAGGCGGATTCTTCAGATTTCCCTTCTCGTCGAAGAGTCCGTAGGTAGTACGCAGCACGATAAACTCGGTGCGTCGGTTCAGCTGGTTGCATATTTCCTGATGCTCTTTGGTCTGCTTGGTGATAAACTCGGTGGTGAGCACGTCGCCTTCCTTGAGCCATGGATATTTCTCGGTCATCTTCTTGCGTACGGTCTTCGGCTTTTCCCATCCGTAACCTCTTGGCGTGAGCCTGTCTTTGGCTATGCCGTGGGCGATGAGATAGTCGACTACAGCCTGAGCCCTTCGTTGCGAGAGGCGCTGATTGTATTCGGCACTTCCCTTATAGTCGCAATGGGCTCCCAACTCAATGGTTACATTAGGGTTCTCCTTGAGCAGCGCTGTGAGCTCGTCGAGAGCCTTGGTGCTGGCAGGTGTAAGGGTGGCTTTGTCGAAATCGTAGAAGATGTTGTCGATAAGAACCGGGGCTGTGATAGAAGCCAAGGGGAACTGCAGTACATATTCCTTGCTCTCTTTGGCGGTGTCGACACGCAGTTCTTCCTTGTGATTGAGGAATCCCTTGCACGATGCCATCAGCAGATAGTCCACATGAGGCTTGATGGGAAGAGTGAAAGAGCCGTCGCCCTTGACCGGCAGTTTCTTGTAGGTTCCGTCGTTGCCCACCACCATTACCTGTGCGGCAGTAAGCTCATAACCGCCCATCTCGTAAACCCATCCCTTGATGGTGGTAACGATTTCGGGGTTCTCGAACGAGTAGATATGGTCGTATCCGCGTCCGTCTTTACGGTTGGACGAGAAGAAGCCTCGGTTGTGAGGCCCCTCGAAGGTCATTCCGAAGTCGTCGCCCTCTGAGTTGAGTGGATAACCAGGATGTTCTATCTTGTATTGGCGTGTCTTGGCATCTACTTTGGCTATGTAGATGTCGAGTCCGCCCAGTCCGGGATGTCCGTTGCTGCTGAAGTACAGGTCGCCATTGGGACGGAAGGTAGGAAACATCTCGTCGCCAGGAGTGTTGACAGGTTCGCCAAGGTTCTCTACTCCTCCCAGTCCGGCAGCCGTAAGTCTGACACGCCAGATGTCGAGTCCGCCCATTCCTCCAGGCATGTCGGAAACGAAGTATAGCCATTCTCCATCGGGCGAGATGGCAGGATGGGCATAGCTGCTCAGTGTGTCTTTCGTCACTTCCAGCATCGTGGCTTTTCCCCAAGCCGCATCCGAACGTGGTGAGGTAGCTATCTGTGCATAACGTGGCGATGAGGGGTCGGTGACACACTGGGTGAGATACATTTCCCTGCCATCGGGCGTAAAGCAGCAGGCTCCCTCATCATAGTCGGTGTTCAGTCCGGTGCCTATGGCCTCGGGTTTGCTCCATTTCCCTCGGTCGTCTTTTTCTGAGAGGAAGATGTCGCCAGCCTTGGTGCCTGTGATACCACTCAGTTCGTCTCCCAGCGCCTCGTTGCGTGTCGAGGTAAAATAAAGTTGGTCGTAGTCATCGCCGAAGAGTACGGGCGAATAGTCGTGGCGTCGTGAGTTGAAGACATCCATGCGTTTTACGATGTATCGGCTTCCCTGCTTCTTCCATTCGGGTGCCATTTGTGCCGACTTCAGTCCGTTGGCAACGAGCTGGTTTCCACGCATGGAGTCTTTGAGCATCAGGAACACCTTCTCAGCCTGTCGGTAGTCGCCATTCTTGAGCAACTGTCGGGCATAGGCCAGTTGGTCTTCCTTCGATGCCTGGTTGTAGCGTATGGCGTTTCGATAGGCAGCTATGGCTTTGGGTGTGGCATTGATGCGCTGGTAGCATTGAGCCATCTTCAGAGCCCGTTTTCCACGGGTGTCGCGCTCCTTGGCTGGCGTACGCGTGTAAGCCTGCTTGAACTGGTCGGCGGCATCGTAATATTCGCCTAAGGCAAGAAACTTCTCGCCTTTCTTCATATACTTGTCTGCTCCACAGCTCATCAGCAGGAGGCTGCTGATGAGCAAGAGCATTGTGTTCCGTCTAATATGTTTCATATTAGGATAACGTAAAAAGGGGTGAATTATTTTTTCTTACCAGAGATTTACTCAACTTCCGTACATGCTAAACCTCAGAAAATTACATCTTGTCGAATGGCAGTCTGTACTGGCATCCTTCCTTCCAGTTGCTGCATCCGTAGGCTGTCTTTCCCTTGATGATGGTTCCCTTTCCACACAGTGGGCAGGGCTTGCCTACCATTGGGTCTTCGTTTGCCGCAGGAGTCGCAGGCTGCGATGTTCCAGTCGCCGAAGGCTTTCTTGCCGTAGTTTTCTTGGCTGCAGGCTTTTTCTTGAGGTCTTCCTCGGTGGTTATGGTGACGTGGCGTGCGCTGTTGTCCGACAGCACGTCTTTCACAATCTGGTTGATCTGTTCCTTCAGTCCGTTGATGAAGTCGGCAGGGTCGTAGGTTTTGTGCTCTATGTCGCGCAACTTCTTCTCCCAGATACCTGTCAGCTCGCAGCTTTTCAGCAGTTCCTCGTTGATGGTGTCGATGAGTTCGATACCCGTAGGTGTGGCAACGAGGTTTTTTCGCTGTCGCCTTATGTAGTGTCGCTTGAAGAGGGTTTCGATGATGCCGGCACGCGATGAAGGTCTGCCTATTCCGTTCTCCTTCAGGGCAGCGCGCAGTTCTTCGTCTTCCACAAACTTTCCAGCCGTCTCCATGGCTCTGAGCAGCGAGGCTTCGGTGTAGTATTTGGGCGGTGTGGTCCACTTCTCCGTGAGTGTAGGCTTGTGGTCACCGCTCTCTCCCTTCACGAATGCGGGCAGGGTGCGTTCTTCTACGTTTTCCTTCTTGCTGTTGTTGCCGTCAGTCTCCTCCTCGTCGGTGGTTTTGTTGTTTGACTCCTTGGCATATACATCTCTCCAGCCTGGTTCAAGTATTTCCTTGCCGCTCACTTTGAATTCCACCTTCTGTTCTTTACCGTCAGTCTCGCCGATTACTTCGCCCAGGACGGTTGTGGTAGAGAACTTGCAGTCAGGATAAAAGATACTGATGAAGCGCTTGGCAATGAGGTCGTACACATTGGCTTCCATATCTGTAAGTCCCGAGGGTGGCACTCCTGTAGGGATGATGGCATGGTGGTCGGTCACTTTGCTGTTGTCGAACACCTTTTTGCTCTTGGGCAGTTTCTTTCCTGTTGCTGCCAGTTGCTGTATCAGGGGCAGGTATTTCTGCTGGCTGTAGATCTTTGCCTGACTCACACCATTGAGAATCTGAGGACATTTGGGGTAGATGTCGTCGGTAAGAAACTGGGTGTCCACACGAGGATAGGTAGTAAATTTCTTCTCGTAGAGGCTCTGTATGAGCTTGAGCGTCATGTCGGCAGAATAGCTGAACTTCTTGTTGCAGTCCACCTGCAGCGATGTGAGGTCGTAGAGGTGAGGTGGCGCCTCGGTGCCTTTCTTCTTGGTGACAGCAGTCACGGTGAAGGGCTTTCCGGCGATGGTGCTGAATGCTTTCTCGCCTTCCTCCTTGCTGGTGAATTTACCGCTTGTGGCAGTAAACTGTGTGTCGCGATAGATGGTGGCAAGCACCCAGTAGGGTTCTGGCTCGAAGTTGTCGATTTCTTTCTGTCGGTTCACGATGAGTGCAAGGGTGGGAGTCTGCACACGTCCTATGCTGAGCACCTGTCTGTTCTGTCCGTATTTCAGGGTGTATAGACGTGTGGCGTTCATTCCGAGTATCCAGTCGCCTATGGCACGTGAGAGTCCGGCAAGGTAGAGCGGCTGATACTCACTCTGGTCTTTCAGTTCCTGAAATCCCTGTCGGATGGCTTCATCGGTCATTGATGAAATCCAGAGTCGCTTTACGGGACATTTGGCCTGTGCTTTCTGCATCACCCATCTCTGTATGAGCTCACCTTCCTGTCCGGCGTCACCACAGTTGATGATGCTGTCGGCCGCCTGCATCAGTCGCTCTATGGTACCAAACTGTCGCTTGATGCCTTCGTCATTGATGAGCTTGATGCCGAATCTTTGTGGAATCATGGGCAGGGCCGAAAGGCTCCATCTTTTCCACATGGGGGTATAGTCGTCGGGTTCCTTCAGCTCACACAAGTGGCCGAAGGTCCAGGTTACTTGGTATCCGTTACCTTCCATATATCCGTCGTGTGCCGAGTTTGCGCCTATGATGCGGGCTATGTCTTTGGCAACACTGGGTTTCTCTGCTATACAAACTATCATTCTTTATTCTTATTTCTGTTTGCAAAGGTACAACAAAATAATGAGAAAGGCATCATTTCAGCTCCTTTTTCTCATGGCAGAGAATAAAAAAGCCCCGTAAGGCTTGGAGGGTGTGGCATAAGTTTTTTAGGATATAGAAAAGGCACGGATTACAAGGATTACACGGAATTATGGTGCTAATAAAAGCAAAGCGATAATCATCTCGTATAAATCCGTGTAATCCGTGCCTAAAAAAACAACGAGATTACTCGTACTCCTGCCAACTCTTAATCTGCAGGTCGTCCTGCGAGAGTGTGCAGAAAGCCTCGATGAAGGCAGAGGCTAAGCGTGCGTTGGTCATCAATGGAATGTTGTGGTCGATGGCACCGCGACGGATTCTGTAACCATTGGTAAGCTCTCGCTTGGTATGGTTCTTAGGAATGTTCACGATGAGGTCGAACTTATGGTCGGCAATCATTTCCATGACGTTAGGCATGTCCTTGTGATCCTCGTCGGGCCAAGCCACGGCAATAGCCTTCACATGATTGTCGTTGAGGAACTTGGCAGTTCCCTCGCTGGCATAAACGGTGTAGCCGTTCTTTACCAGAGCCTGGGCGGCATCGAGCATGGAAGCCTTCTCCTTGGTGCCACCGCTCGAAATCATGATGCCCTTCTCCTTTGAAGGAATCTTGTAGCCTGTGGCAATCAGCGAGTTGAGCAATGCCTCCTCGAAGGTGTCGCCCATACAGCCTACCTCACCTGTAGAACTCATGTCGACGCCAAGTACTGGGTCCGCGTTCTGCAAACGGGCGAATGAGAACTGTGAAGCCTTCACACCCATGCGGTCGATATCGAAAGCCGACTTGTCTGGCTTCTGGTAAGGAGCATCGAGCATGATGCGTGTTGCCGTCTCGATGAAGTTGCGCTTCAATACCTTGCTCACGAATGGGAATGAGCGGGAAGCACGGAGGTTGCACTCGATCACCTTCACGTCGCGACCCTTGGCCAGATACTGGATATTGAAAGGACCTGAGATGTTGAGCTCCTTGGCAATGGCACGTGAGATCTTCTTGATCTGACGGGCTGTGGCGAAGGAAATCTGCTGAGCAGGGAAGGTCATCGTAGCGTCGCCGGAGTGAACACCCGCATACTCTACGTGCTCTGAGATACCGTACTCTACTACCTCGCCATTCTGAGCCACACCGTCGAACTCTATCTCGTTGGTCTCTGTCATAAACTGAGAGATTACCACAGGATACTCCTTGGAAACCTCAGAAGCAGCCTCGAGGAAGCGACGCAACTCATCATCGTCGTGACAAACGTTCATGGCTGCGCCGGAAAGAACGTAGGAAGGACGAACGAGCACAGGATAGCCTACCTCGTCGATGAACTTCTGAACATCCTCCATCGAGGTGAGGGCGCTCCACTTAGGCTGGTCGATGCCCAACTTGTCGAGCATGGCAGAGAACTTACCGCGGTTCTCGGCACGGTCGATGTTCACAGGAGATGTACCGAGGATTGGCACAGACTGGCGATGGAGCTTCATTGCCAGGTTGTTAGGAATCTGACCACCTACAGATACAATCACACCACGTGGTGACTCCAGGTCGATGATATCGAGTACACGCTCGAACGAAAGCTCATCGAAGTAGAGACGGTCGCACATATCGTAGTCGGTAGACACGGTCTCGGGGTTGTAGTTGATCATGATAGACTTGTAGCCCAACTTGCGGGCTGTGTTGATGGCGTTGACCGAACACCAGTCGAACTCTACGGACGAACCGATGCGGTAAGCACCCGAACCCAGTACGATGACCGATTTCTCGTTCTTGTAGTAGTTGATGTCGTAACCCTCTACGGCGTAAGTCATGTAGAGATAGTTGGTCAGGTCGGGATGCTCGCTGGCCACAGTAGGGATGCGCTTCACGGCAGGCAGGATGTTCAGCTTCTTGCGCTGGGCACGAACGGCGAGAACCTCCTTCTCCATATTGGTGTCCTGTGTCTTCAGTACGAAGCGGCCTATCTGGAAGTCAGAGAAGCCCAAAACCTTGGCCTCGCGCAATACCTCGGCAGGAATCTCCTCCAAAGTGTTGTATTCAGAAAGCTTGTGCTTGTAGTCTACAATATTCTTCATGCGCTCGATGAACCAAGGGTCGATCTTGGTCAACTCCTCGATGTGCTCGATGGTGTAGCCTTCCTCCAGAGCCTGGGCGATGGCGAAGATACGGAGGTCGGTAGGATTGGAAAGCTCCTCGTCCAGGTTGTCGAACTTAGTGTGGTCGTTGCCTACGAAACCGTGCATTCCCTGACCGATCATGCGCAGACCCTTCTGGAGCATCTCCTCGAAAGAGCGGCCGATAGACATGATTTCACCTACCGACTTCATCGAAGAACCGATCTTGCGGCTTACACCGGCAAACTTGGTAAGGTCCCAACGGGGAATCTTACAGATCATATAGTCGAGTGAAGGAGCCACATAGGCCGAGTTGGAAGTTCCCATCTCACCTATCTGGTCGAGTGTATAGCCAAGGGCAATCTTGGCAGCCACAAAGGCGAGCGGATAACCGGTAGCCTTAGAGGCAAGAGCAGACGAACGGCTCAGACGGGCATTGATCTCGATGATGCGATAGTCGTTGGTCTCGGCATTGAAGGCATACTGGATGTTGCACTCGCCAACAATCTGCAGATGGCGCACGCACTTCACGGCAATGTCCTGCAGCATCTTCACCTGCTCATCGGTAAGCGAACAGGTAGGAGCCACAACGATAGACTCGCCCGTGTGAATGCCCAATGGGTCGAAATTCTCCATAGAGGCAACGGTGAAGCAACGGTCGTTCGCATCGCGGATGCACTCAAACTCAATCTCCTTCCATCCCTTCAGGCTCTCCTCTACGAGCACCTGAGGAGCGAAGGTAAAGGCCGACTCAGCAATCTCCTTGAACTCCTCCTCAGTCTTGCAGACACCAGAGCCGAGACCGCCAAGGGCATAAGCCGAACGAATCATGATAGGATAGCCTATCTTGCGGGCAGCGTCGACAGCCTCTTCCATGTTCTCGCAGGCGTGGCTTACCGGCACCTTGAGGTCAACCTTGTTGAGCTCCTTCACGAAGAGGTCGCGGTCTTCGGTGTTCATGATAGCCTCTACCGATGTGCCGAGAACCTGCACACCGTATTCCTTGAGCACACCACTAAGATAGAGTTCAGTACCCACGTTGAGGCCAGTCTGTCCACCCCATGCGAGCATGATGCCGTCGGGGCGCTCCTTCTTGATGATTTCAGTTACAAAAAAAGGTGTCACTGGCAAGAAATAAACCTTGTCTGCGATACCTTCACTTGTCTGAATCGTTGCAACATTGGGATTGATGAGGATGGAACTGATACCCTCCTCACGCAAAGCCTTGAGGGCTTGCGAACCGGAATAGTCAAACTCACCTGCCTGGCCGATTTTCAAAGCACCGGAACCCAGTACGAGGACTTTCTTAAGCTGTTTCTTCATCATTATTTTTATAACTATAAGTTTGTTCTTGAATTATATCTAATGCTTAGGATTGTATTTGGGTTGTTTAGGTCAAATACACTATTTCTGGATGCAAAGTTACATCATTTTTTTGACTTCTGCAAATTTCTTTGCCTATTAAATAATATCAATAATAATATTTTTCTTTTAAGAATGTTTTGAGTTTGTGATATTTTTATTACTTTTGCAAACGTTACAGAAAATATACCCAACTCTCGTTGGGTGGAGAAGTACATACGAAACTTCCGTACATATACAAGACATAAAATTTATAGCAAAAAGATTCTTATACAACAATGAAAGTCGGATTATTCGTCCCTTGCTATGTAGATGCGCTTTATCCAGAAGCGGGTGTGGCTACATACAAGTTGCTCAGACATTATGGGCTTGAAGTGGGATATCCAGAAAGACAAACCTGTTGTGGTCAGCCGATGGCAAATGCTGGCTTTCAGGACAAGTCTATGAAGGTGATAGAAACCTTCGATGATATCTTCAAAGATTATGACTACATCGTGGCACCTTCTGCCTCGTGTGCAGCCTATGTGAGAGTTTATTACCCTAAGATTTTGGAGGGCAAGCACGACTGCGTGGCTTCAAAAAAGATTATGGACATTGTGGAGTTTCTGCACGATGTGCTCAAGGTCGACCACGTGCCGGGCAAGTTTGCCCATGTGGTGAGTGTACACAACAGTTGCCATGGCGTGAGGGAGTTGGGACTTTCCTCCCCCTCAGAGCAGCATGTAGCTCCTTTCAACAAGATCATCGACCTGTTGCAGATGGTTGAAGGAATCACCATCCACGAGCCCGAGCGCAAGGATGAGTGCTGTGGTTTCGGCGGCATGTTCTCCATTGAGGAGCCTGCCGTGTCCACACGAATGGGCGAGGACAAGATTCGTCGCCACATGGCTACAGGTGCCGAGTATGTGACCGGTCCCGACTCTTCGTGCCTCATGCACATGGCAGGCATTGCCAAGAAAGAGAAGATGCCCATCAAGTTTATTCATGTTGTACAAATACTATCTGCAGGACTATGAGTACAGAACATTCCAAGAGAGCTGCGAAGTTTACGCAGAACGTAGAGAAGACCACCTGGCACGACAACACCTTCTGGTCGGTGCGCCAGAAGAGAGACAACATGGCGCAGCAGTTGCCCGAATGGGAAGACCTTCGCGAGCATGCGTCAGAAATCAAGAAACATACCATCACCCATCTGGCCGATTACCTCGATATGTTCTCCAAGAATCTGGAGAGCCGTGGTGTCAAGGTGCACTGGGCAAAGGATGCACAGGAGTTCAACGAGATAGTGCTCGGTATCCTCAAGGATCACAACGTGAAAAAGATGGTGAAGTCGAAGTCGATGCTTACCGAGGAATGCGAGATGAATCCTTACCTCGAACAGCATGGCATTGATGTGGTGGAAACCGACCTGGGAGAGCGCATCATACAGTTGCTGCACCAAAAGCCCAGCCACATCGTGATGCCCGCCATCCACCTGAAGCGTGAGGAAGTGGGAAGAATGTTTGAGGAGAAAGGCATCTCCAAGGAAACAGGCAACTACGACCCGACATACCTGACCCGCTGCGCCCGCCATCATCTCCGCGACCAGTTTATGGAGGCAGGAGCCGGAATGACAGGCTGCAACTTTGGTGTGGCAGCCACAGGCGACTGTGTGGTATGCACCAACGAGGGCAATGCCGACATGACAACCTCCATGCCCAAGCTCCACATCGTGGCAATGGGTATAGAGAAGTTGGTTCCCGACTATCAGTCTTTGGCCGTGTTCCAGCGCCTGCTTTGTCGTTGCGGTACAGGTCAGCCCACCACCACTTATACCTCTCATTTCCGTCAGGCCCGTCCAGGCGCCGAGATGCACGTGGTGCTGGTAGACAATGGCAGAAGCGACATCCTTGCCGACAAGGACCACTGGCAGACGCTGAAGTGCATGCGTTGTGGCGCCTGTATGAATACCTGCCCCGTCTATCGCCGTTCGGGAGGCTACAGTTACACCTATTTCATCCCCGGCCCTGTCGGTGTAAACCTGGGCATGCTGAAGAATCCACAGCAGTATGCCGACAACGTATCAGCCTGCACCCTGTGCCTGTCATGCGACAATGTCTGTCCTTCCAAGGTAGGACCAGGCTCGCAGATCTATTTATGGCGTCAGAATCTGGAGAAGCTGGGCAAGGCCGACCCCATCAAGAAAGCCATGTCCAACGGAATGAAGTATCTCTTCGATCATCCTTCGCTCTATACCACGGCCCTGAAGTTTGCACCCCTTGCCAATCTTGTGCCAGAGTGCTGTACACACTTCAGCCGTCTGAATGCATGGGGCATCGGACACGCCATGCCCAAGTTTGCGAAGAAATCGTTTCATCAATTATGGAAGGAGGGGAAAGTAAAATGAAAAAAGAAGAATTGCTAAACAAACTGCGTAAGAATACGCACGTTCAATTCGATATGCCTGCCGTGGAAGTGAAGGGCATCCAATACGAGGATACTTTGAGACAGTTCGTTGAGATGACAGAGTCAGTGGGAGGACACGTGATAGAGGCCAAAGAAGGCGAGAGCCTTGACGAACTGGTGAAGAGAGCATATCCTGAGGCAAAGGTTTTTGCCTCTCATCTTCCAGAGATAACGATAGCTCAGAAGAACCCCGATACGGTGGCAGAGGCCAACGATCTGAATGGCACGGATGTGGGAATAGTTCGTGGAGCATTGGGCGTGGCAGAGAACGGCTGCGTCTGGATTCCACAGACGATGAAAGAGAAGGCCGTGCTTTTCATCTCCGAGTATCTCGTCATCATCTTGGAGAAAGATAAGGTGGTGAACAATATGCACGAGGCTTATGCCCGTATTGAAATGGATCCGAAGTACAACTTCGGCACATTCATCAGCGGTCCTTCAAAGACTGCCGATATAGAGCAGGCTCTCGTCATGGGAGCACAGGCTGCACGAGGTGTGACGGTAGTGCTCGTGTAAAAGGCAGAAATCCCGAAGCTCACTATCGTGTGAACTTCGGAATTTCTCTTTATACTGTCCATTCGTAGGTGTCGTAAACCACGCCTCTTCCTCCGTAACCTTCCTTGTGGGCGATGAGGCCCTCATTGATCCAGGCTCCCTGCTGTTCCGTAGAACTGCCGAAGTCCAGATAGGGATAATCGGGGTAATCATGATACATAATCTGTTCGTAGATAGCCTCCATGGCTCCGAATTCCTTTCCCTCATCGTTGGTAGAACTGTATTGTCCGTGTACCACTTGCTGGGTAATATAAAAGGTGAGTCCTCCTATAATGTGCCCGTTGCGATAAGCATTGTATTGGATGATATTCTCGGGGAAACGACTTTTCAGAAGTTCCATTTCCTGAAGCGTGTGTACCGGTTTGGCACCAAATCGCTTTTCCAGGTTCTCATTCAATACCTCCCAGAATTCCGGCAGGCTTGCATCTCTCACTACGGTCACCCCATTCTGATGAGCCTTCTTCAGACGGCGCAGGTGGTCTTTGCGCCAGCGCAATTTCTGCTGCATGAAGATGGTTGTGCCGATATTGCGAAGCGAAAGCTGAGCCTTGCATTTCCAGAAGATGGCATAGAGATCTTCTTCTGAAGGATGGAGATGATAGATCCAGGGAATAGGACGATACTGTACCTTCTCGAATCCCTGAAGACGCAGATAGACATTCAGTTCCTCAAAGAGTTGGCAGACATCTGAAATCGTGACGTGGATGTTCATGATCAGTCCGCCATAGGTGAGTCCGAAATGTGAGCAGAGGGTCTTGCCTACCTGATGGGCTGGCAGGATGGAATGAAGCTTTCCCTTCTTGAAGAATAGGAGAGAATAGTCCTTGAACCGGTCGGAATGGTAATCCATATAGTTGCGGTAAAAGAGAAACGTAGCGTTTCTGGCTTTTGCCACATACTCATCCCATTGCTGGCGATATTCGGGGGTGTATTTGATGATTTCAAACATGATGTCTTGTATATCTGAGGTATTCGTCATATTCGCGTATATAGTCTTCTTCCTTAAACTTTTTGGAGGCAAGTACCAGGCAAAGGGAGCCGGAAGAGAAATCATCCAGTGTCCGCCAGATATTGACATCTACGAACAGGCCTTCCCAAGGATGGTTGAGATGATAGGTCTTCTTTTGCTCTCCGTCATCGAGCGTGACGGAGAAGGAACCGTTGGCTGCAATGATGAATTCCTGACATTCCTTGTGGGCATGGCCCCCACGGCTTTCTCCGCCCGGAACGTCGTAGGTCCAGTAGGCCCGGGCAATGGCAAAGGGAATGTTTGTCTCTCCCTCTGCCACTGTCAGGTTGCCTCTTGGGTCGAATATCTTGGGTAATGTGATGATTCTTCCTAATTCTTTCATGTCTTATTTCTTCATGTATGGGTCTGTGCCGAGTACGGTCTTAGCCAGACGTTTAGCCTTGTCGCGCAGGGCATTCAGGTCGTCGCCCTTCTCGCCGTAGCAGAGAACGACTCCCATGCGGCGGCCTACGTGAGCTTCTGGCTTGCCGAAGATGCGGATGCGGGTGTGGTCTTCCTTCAGGGCATCTATGAGGTTGTAGTGCAATGGCTCGGTGCTCTCTTCGGGTGAGAGGATGACGGCTGAACAGCCGATGTGCTCGAGATGGATGCCGGCGATAGGCAAGCCCATGACGGCACGGAAGTGAAGCTCGAACTCGCTCAGGTTGGTGGTGTGACCCAGAGTTACCATACCCGTATCGTGTGGACGTGGACTCAGCTCAGAGAAGATGACTTCGCCCTGCTTGCTCAGGAAGAACTCTACGCCCCAAAGTCCGGCACCGGTAAGGGCCTTGGTGACTTCGGCTGCTATGTGCTGAGCCTTCTTCAGGGCTTCCTCAGGAAGCTGGAAGGGTTGCCAGCTCTCACGATAATCGCCGCCTTTCTGTACGTGGCCGATTGGTGGGCAGAAGAGGGTAGGGCCGTCTTTCTGTGTGACGGTGAGGAGCGTGAACTCAGAATCGAAGTCGATGAATTCTTCGATGATCACTTCCTTGACGTCGCCACGGCCTTCCTCCATGGCTTCCTTGTATGCTTCTACCAGCTCGTCGTCGTTGTGAACATAGCTTTGTCCGTGACCGCTGGAACTCATCAGTGGCTTCACTACGCATGGGAAGCCGATCTCGTCGGCTGCGTTCTTAAACTCCTCGAAGGTCTTGGCATAGAAATACTTGGCTGTGCGCAGTCCCAGTTCCTTGGCTGCCAGGTCACGGATGGCACGGCGGTTCATGGTGTAGTTGACGGCGCGTGCTGAAGGCACAACCTGAATGCCTTCTTTCTCGAAGTCGAAGAGTCGCTCGGTGCGGATGGCTTCAATCTCGGGCACGATGATGTCTGGACGATGTTTCTCTACCACTGCGGTCAATGCGTCGCCATCGAGCATCGAGAACACTTCTCGCTCGTCGGCTACTTGCATGGCTGGTGCATTGTCATACTTGTCGCAAGCGATGACGTATTGTCCTGCGCGCTTTGCGGCGATGGTGAATTCCTTGCCCAGTTCGCCTGAGCCCAAAAGCATAATCTTCTTCATTTATATATTAATTATTCAAGTTTCGCAAGTTCAGGAGTTAAAGGAGTTAAAGGAGTTATCGCTCCCTTCGGTCGCTGAGGAGTTAAGACAACAGTCTTTTTGGCGTAGTTATTAAGCTGCAAGACATACGTCTTAACTCCTTAACTCCTTAACTCCTTTAACTTCCCCACATGCGAAGTTAATTATAAATTAAATTTCTTTCTGATAAATTCTGCGATAAACTTCTCTGTCTCTTCTATTCCTAAATGGCTGCTGTTGATGCAGAGGTCGTAGCTTTCGCTGTGCCCCCACTTCTTGCCTGTATAGTAATCGTAGTAGGAGGCACGCTGCTCCTCGTGGTTCTCGATGAACTTGCGGGCGGCGGCTCTGTCGATGTTCTTTCGCTTGCACACGGCCTTGATGCGGTCGTCGATGTTGGCGGTGATGAAGATGTTGATCACGTTCTTGTAATCGCGCAGCACATAGTCGGCAGTACGGCCTACGAAAACACAGTTGCCCTCGTCGGCTGCCTTCTTGATGGCATCGCTCTGAAACTTGTACAGTCCTTCCTGCGAGAAGTCGTTGTGATAGAAATTGTTGTCGCTCAGGAAAGGCAGATGGGTGTGGAAGAGAGACTTGAAGAATCCCTTCTGCTCATCGTTCTGCTCGAAGAATTTCTCGGAGAATCCGCTCTCCTTGGCTGCCAGGTTGAGCAGCTCACGGTCGTAGCACTTGCAACCGAAATCCTTTGCCAACTTCTCTGCGATGATGTGTCCGCCACTGCCTATCTGTCGGCCCACGTTTATAATTATCTTAGTCATAAGGTATTATTTTTTGTAGAATGTATATTTTTAGCAAGTTCTGGAGTTATCTTTTTGAGGAGTTAAGGGAGTTAAGGAGTTATCGCTCCCTTCGCTCGCTGAGGAGTTAAGACAACAGCTTTTGTGGACTTGAAATCAAACATTGCCCTCCAAGGCATTTGTCTTAACTCCTTAACTTCTTTAACTCCTTAACTTCTTTAACTCCTTAACTTCTTTAACTCCTTGATTTCTTAACTTCTCGTTCTCCTTGTGCATTCTCTTCAGCTTGTTCATGTATCTCATCAACACGACTCCGGCAATGACTGCAGCCGAGAAATCGGAGACAGGCATACTGTACCATACGCCGTCGATATCCCATATTATCGGCAGGAATGCCAGGAGCGGCAGGAGGATGAGCAACTGTCTCGACAGGGAGAGGAAGATGCTGATCTTTACCTTTCCGATGCACTGGAAGAAATTGGTGATGACCATCTGGAATCCGATGACCGGGAAGCAGACCATCACCACTCTGATGGCCTTGATGCCCAAGTCTATCAGCGTCTTGTCTGTAGTAAACAGTCGTGCGCAATAATAGGGTAGGAACATGGCTATCAGCCAGCCCGTCACCATGATGGCTGTGGCTGCAAGGATGCTGAGGTTCAGCACGCGCATCAGTCGGTCTATCTTCTGCGCGCCATAGTTGTAACCGGCGATAGGTTGCATGCCTTGGTTGACGCCGAGCACGAACATGATGAACACCATCGCAATACCATTGGCTATTCCGTAGGCTCCCACGGAGAGGTCGCCTCCGAACCGCACCAGCTGGTTGTTGATGAAGATGACGATGATGCAGGCGCACACGTTCATCAGGAAGGGCGAGATGCCTATGGCGAGAATGTTGTCTACGAGTTTGCGCTTCAGTTTGTAGATGCCTTTTTTGAAGTGGAGCAGCTCGCTCTTGTTGCTGAAGAGTTTGAATTGCCAGCACAGCGCCATCAGTTGCGACAGGATGGTGGCAATGGCGGCTCCCTGTATTCCCCATTTGAAGACGATGATGAAGAGGGCATCCAGTATCACGTTCATCACCACCGTGAAGATGGTGGCATACATGGCTTGCCGTGGCTTGCTTGCTGCCCTGAGCAGGGCGTTCATACCAAAGTACATGTGGCTCACCACATTGCCCAACAGGATGATGACCATGTACTCGTGAGCATAGATCAGCGTCTGGTCGCTGGCTCCGAAGAACCGAAGGATGGGGTCGAGGAAGAGCAGACAGATGATACTCAGTCCGATACCGATGATGAGATTAAGCGATATCGTGTTGCCTAATATGTTCTGGGCTGTGGCGTAGTCTTTCTGGCCCAGTTTCACACTGATGGCTGTTGAGGCTCCCACGCCGACACCGGCTCCAAAGGCTGCCGTGAGGTTCATAAAGGGGAAGGTGATGGCAAGACCGGAGATGGCCATGGCTCCTACTCCCTGACCGATAAACACGCGGTCTACGATGTTGTAGAGCGAGGCTGCCGTCATCGCTATCATGGCGGGAAGGGCATATTGTATAAGCAATTTACCCACAGGCTTGGTGCCTAATTCTAATGTCGCTTGCTTATTTTCCATGTTGCAAAATTACAAAAAAATATTGATACCTTGTCCGTTCTGTACGAAAAAGTTGCCTCGATGATGACAAATGGACAAAAATATGACTTTTCGTTTGGCTATGTCGCAAGAAAAACTTACTTTTGCATCTTGTGACTAAATCCTTTTTCGAAGCAAATGAAACAAGCTGTACTTATATTCCTGCTGGTGGCATGGGGCATTCTGGCTCCTGCCCGCATAGCTGACACCAACCTGGTGTCTTTCCCCGGTGGCAAGTGCCTGATGTACCGCATCTATCTGCAGGACAAAGACCTCGAACATAACCCCTTCTCGATCGACAGACCTGAGGAGTTTCTCTCTTCACGCTCGATCGAAAGACGCAAGCGACAGAAGCTGGCTGTCGACCTTACCGACCTGCCTGTGGCTCCTGCCTATGTGGAGGCTGTGAGCCAAGCCGGGGTGGAGATTGTGGGGAAGAGCAAGTGGAACAACACCCTGCTGGTGCGTGTTCATAAGGAGAAGCAGCTCAGGCGACTGCAGGAACTGCCCTTCATTACGCGCAAGGTGAAGGTCTTTGCCTCGCCCGACTCGGTGAGTCAGCGCAAACGTACTTCCTTCCGTAAGGAACTGAGTCCCTGGGAGAGCAATGACGAGGCTTATGGTTCGGCCGATGCGCAGATTTCATCTTTGGGTGGCAAGCGACTGCACGACAGTGGGTTTCGTGGCAAGGGCATGATGATAGCCGTCTTCGATGGGGGCTTTATGAATGTCGACAAGATTCCGGCTTTTCATGGCATCCGGCTGGCTGGACTGAAGGATTTTGTGGTTCCTCCCTCTGATAATATCTTCTCAGAGATGGAGCACGGCACGATGGTGCTTTCTGTCATGGCTGCCAATGTGCCGAATTATTATGTAGGTGTGGCTCCTGAGGCCTCCTATCTCTTGGTGCGCTGCGAGGACGAGCGTACGGAGAGTCTTGCCGAGGAAGATTACTGGGCCGAGGCTGCTGAATATGCCGACAGTGTAGGGGTAGACGTCATCAATTCTTCTTTGGGATATCATGATTTCGATGATGCCTCTACGAGTCATCGTTATGCCGAGCAGGACGGACAGACGGCGCTCATCTCGCATACTGCCTCTATGTTGGCTGACAAAGGTATTGTCTGCGTCAATTCGGCTGGCAATGATGGTATGGGAACCTGGAAACGCATCAACTTTCCTGCCGATGCCAAGGATATTATCACTGTGGGCAGTGTCAATCCGCAAGGTGTCAATGCTCCCTTCAGTGCTGTCGGTCCTACTGCCGACGGACGCATCAAGCCCGATGTGATGGCGATGGGAAGTCCTACCTCTGTCATAACAGGACGTGGAAGCATTATCAACGACAATGGCACGTCTTTCTCCTCGCCCCTCGTGGCTGGCATGGTGGCTTGTCTGTGGCAGGCTTTCCCGCACAAGTCTGCCCGACAGATCATCAAACTCGTCAGGTTGGCTGGCAATAATCAGCAGCATCCCGATAATATCTATGGATATGGTGTGCCCGACTTCTGGAAAGCTTACCTGACAGGGAAAGCGATGAAGTAGGCACGGAGATAAAAATAATTCAGTGCCAAAAATATAAGAGTATGAAGCAAAGATTATCTCTCTATGAATTGAACTCGATGGTTCGTGATGCACTTTCGATGACTCTGCCCGACAGTTATTGGGTAGAGGCGGAACTGTCGGAGGTGCGCGAGGGGTATGGAGGTCATTGCTACATGGAACTGATAGAGAAGGAAGAACGCTCCAATACACCCATAGCCAAGGCTCATGCTGCCTGCTGGCGTAACCGCTGGATAAGCATACGCCCGCAGTTTGAGCAGGTGACAGGACAAAGGCTTCATGCCGGAATGAAGGTCCTTCTCAAGGTGCATGCCCAGTTCCACGAGAACTATGGCTTCTCATGGATCGTCGACGACATAGACCCCAACTATACGATGGGAGATATGGCTCGCAAGCGACAGGAAATCATCCGGACGCTGAAAGAAGAAGGTGTCTTCGATTTGCAGAAGGAACTGGCTCTCCCGATGTTCTGCCAGCGCATTGCGGTAGTGTCGAGTGCCACGGCTGCCGGTTATGGCGATTTCTGCAATCAACTTGCCGGCAACGATTATGGCTTGCAGTTCAAGACGGGCCTTTTTGCTGCCACTATGCAGGGCGAGGGCGTAGAGCAAAGTGTCATCGCTGCCCTCAACCGTATTGATGCCGAATATGAGGATTGGGATTGTGTGGTCATCATCCGTGGCGGTGGTGCTACCAGCGATCTCTCTGGGTTCGACACCCTTGCATTGGCAGAGAATGTGGCCAACTTCCCCTTGCCGATAATCACAGGTATAGGACATGAGCGAGACGAGAGTGTTCTCGACATGATCTCCTTCCGGAAGGTGAAGACGCCGACGGCTGCTGCCGCCTTTCTGGTTCAGCACCTCACGGATGTGTATGTCAGGGTGATGGAGGCGCAGGAAACGATTGTACAAAACGTGAAGCACCGCTTGCAAGTGGAGAAGATGCGGCTTGACCGTCTGAACAAAAGTATTCCTGTGCAGTTCTCTTTGGTGAAGACCCGCCAGGGAGCATATATCGACCGCCTGATGAACCGTCTCTCGCAGCAAGTGCTGTCTAAGGTGGCTGATGCGCAACGTAAGTTGGAGATTCTCTCGCAGAATGTGCAGCCTGTCCTCGAAAGGAAGATGATGAGTGAGAGTCATCGCCTGCAGATGCTGGAACAGCGCATCAGGTCGCAGGACCCGGAACTGCTCTTGAAGCGCGGATACAGTATCACGCTGAAAAACGGCAAGAGTATTCGCTCGGCTTCGCTGTTGACATCTGGTGACGTTATCATTACGAGATTCGCCGAAGGCACCGTCAAGTCGAAAGTGGAATAGTAACATTAAAACATACAAACAATGGAAAACAATGAAATGAAATACGAAAAAGCGGTCTGCGAACTGGAGGAGATCGTGGACAAGATGGAGCGCGATGAGTTGGACATCGACCAACTGTCCGAACAACTGAAGCGTGCCAAGGTTTTGGTGAAACTCTGCAAGGATAAACTCACTAAGACGGACGAGGAAATCAAAAAGTTGCTGAGTGAAGAATAGGGTGAAGTTAAAGGAGTTAAGGAGTTAAGGAGTTAAAGGAGTTAAGACAAATGCTTTGAAGGGCAATGTTTAATTTCAAGTTCACAAAAGCTGTTGTCTTAACTCCTCAGCGACCGAAGGGAGCGATAACTCCTTAACTTCTTAACTCCTCAAAAAGATAACTCCTTGACATGCGAAACTTCAATAAGCTGACTATTTTACTAAATATTAGACAAAAAAGTTGCAGATTAACGGATTATTTTGTACTTTTGCAGCTAAATATAAGTAGAACATTAAAAAAGTAAATGTTATGAAAGACTTGGATTGGTCTAATCTGTCGTTTGGCTATCGCCAGACCGATTACAATGTTCGCTGCTACTATCGCAACGGAAAATGGGGCGAAATAGAAGTTTGCTCTGATGAGTATCTCAAACTGCACATGGCTGCTACCTGCCTTCACTATGGACAGGAAGCATTCGAAGGCCTGAAGGCTTATCGCTGTCCTGACGGCAAGGTGCGCGTATTCCGTATGGATGAGAATGCTGCTCGCTTGCAGAGTACATGCCGTGGCATTATGATGCCTGAAGTACCTACTGAGATGTTTGAGGAAATGGTAAAGAAGGTGGTTCGACTCAACCAGGAGTGGATTCCTACCTATGAGAGTGGTGCTACACTCTATATCCGTCCGCTCCTCATCGGTACCAGCGCACAGGTGGGTGTTCATCCTGCCACAGAGTATTGCTTCCTCATTTTCGTCACTCCTGTAGGTCCTTACTTCAAGGGTGGTTTCTCTACCAACCCTTACGTCATCATTCGTGATTTCGACCGCTCTGCTCCTCTCGGAACAGGTATATATAAGGTGGGTGGCAACTATGCAGCTTCTCTCAGAGCCAACAATATTGCTCACGAGAAGGGCTATGCATGCGAGTTCTATCTCGATGCCAAGGAGAAGAAGTACATGGACGAGTGTGGTGCTGCCAACTTCTTTGGCATTAAGAACAATACCTACGTGACACCTAAGAGTACATCTATCCTCCCATCTATCACCAACAAGAGCTTGATGCAGTTGGCTGAAGACCTCGGTATGAAGGTGGAGCGCCGTCAGATTCCTGAGGACGAGCTCGATACATTCGAGGAGGCTGGTGCCTGCGGAACTGCTGCGGTAATCAGTCCTATCAGCTATATCGACGACCTCGATACTGGCAAGCGCTATAACTTTGGCGATAAACCTGGTCCTATCTCCAAGCACCTGTACGACACCCTCCGTGGTATTCAGTATGGCACCATCGAGGACAAGCATGGCTGGACCACAGTTGTTATCGAATAACATTCCGAAAGTTCAAAAGTTAAGGGCACTCATGTCAGATAAGTCTGGCAAGAGTGCCCTTTTTTCATAAAAAATCTGTAACTTTGCACGCAAAAACAACAAAGACAGATACATGAGCAAAGGAAAATTAGCAAAGTTTGCAGACATGGAGGCATTCGAGAATGTCTTCCAGTACCCTTATAGTGTGGTAGACGACGTGCCTTTCGAGATGAAGGGCAAATGGCGTGATATGTATTTCCACAACGACAATCCCATCGTTCTCGAGTTGGGATGTGGTAAGGGCGAATATACCGTAGAACTTGCCAAACTCTATCCAGAGATGAACTTCATCGGAGTAGACATCAAGGGCGCCCGTATGTGGACAGGAGCCAAGAAAGCCATTGAGGAAGGACAGAAGAACGTGGCTTTCCTGCGTACCAACATTGAGATCATCGACCGCTTCTTCGTCCAGGACGAGGTGCAGGAGATATGGCTTACCTTCAGCGATCCACAGATGAAGAATCCTCGCAAGCGTCTTACCTCCACTTATTTCATGAACCGTTATCGCCACTTCCTCGTGGATGGCGGCATCATCCATCTCAAGACCGATTCCAATTTCCTCTTCACCTATACCACCTATATGGTGCAGGAGAATCATCTGCCTGTGCTCTTCCGTACCGAAGACCTCTATCATCATGAGGGCATCGACGACGTGACACGCAAGATTCTCTCCATCCAGACTTACTATGAGAGTATGTGGATAGAGCGCGGACTCAACATCAAGTACATGAAGTTTGAGTTGCCACGTCAGGGCGAACTGGTGGAGCCCGACAAGGAGATTCCTCTCGACGATTATCGCAGCTATCGTCGTGACAAACGCACACCCAAGGAAACAGGCAAATAGCCCGACTCTTCTTCTTCTCTTTCGGATAAAATTCTTACTCAACTTGAGCCCCTTATAAACGAAATGACCATGACCGAGATTGCTCTCCGGTCATGGTCATTTGCAGTTTGTAGGAGTGGCTTGTCACCACTCGTTGTGTTGTCAGAACGCTATTTTCTGTCCCTTGTTGGTGATGTAGACGCGTTCCTTCTGTGGGGTTTGAATCTTTCTTCCTTCAAGGTCGTAGAACTCAGTGTTCTCGTTCTCATCCTCTATGGTGACACCATGGATTCCTGAAGCCTCTGTTACGGTGATCTTGATGAAGGCACTCAGGTTGCTTCCGTCCTTTGTCGTAGCCGTAATCTTGACTGTACCAGTGCTGATGGCTTTCAGAATGCCATTCTCGTCTATGGTTGCCACGTCGGTATTCTCACTCTTCCAGGTCACTTCGCTCATGGTGGTGTTCTTCGGAGTGAGTACAGCATTCAGCAGCAGATAGTCGCCCACGGCAATCGTCTTCTTTGATGCACGCACGTCGATGTCGCTTGCCAGGATATTCACATCGCATGGTATGGTGATCTCACAGCTCAGGTTAGAACCATCCAGTGTCACGACTCTTACCACGACATCACCCACGCCTCCCTTGGCTGTCAGCAATCCGCTCTGGCTGATGGAAGCATATTCGCCTCCGCTGACGATACTCCAGCTTACCTTGTTGAATGTGACGTAAGTAGGCAAAATCGTAGCTACCATGTGGAGCTGTTGTTGGCTGTTGCTCAGCTTGGCGATGCTTTCTACTGTTCCTGCATAGAGGGTTGTTGCCTGTGTGGTAGGCATGGCTTCCTCTGACGAGATGACATTTGAGGAAACATCTTCTGATGCCGCCACTCTGCCCATACCCTTGGCTCCTGCCGAGGTGTTGGTCTCAAACTTCACGGCATAGTAGGAAACGCCTGCCGGTGCATCATAGTCGGTATAGTTCTGCTGGCTGCCCGAAATGGTGGCAATGGCCTTCAGGTTCTTCTCCGACGAGCCTCTCATGATGATGTAGCTCGTCACCTCCAAGCCCTCGTAGGCATTCCACATCAGGTTGTTGCCCTTCTTGTCGGCAGTCTTGTTGATCATGACATGCATTGGGTTGTGAGCAGCAGAGTAGTCGCTGTGCTGCATCTCGTTCTCTGCGATGAGGCGTATGCGATAACGCTGAGGCTGAACTCGGTTGTCGCTGGACAAGTCTACATAGGTGGCATTTCCTACAGGCACGATGTCGAGCACCTCAAACTGGTTCAGACGATTGGTCTCTCGGCTCACTTCCACCTTGCTTACCATGCTTGGCACGTCGGTGCTCCAGTTTACCTGATAGTACTTGTCGTTCGACTCCACGCTCTTGATCTCGGCTGTAGGCATGGTCTCGTCTATAACCATAGTCTTGAACTGTTCGGAAAGAGTGAGGTCCTTTTCTATCTTGACGTATGGCTGTAGGGATTGTTCGCCCACCTCCTTGAATACGATGGTGGCGATGGTGTCGCCCTTCTCGAAGGTGGCCTTGTAAGCCTCGCTCTCCTTGAAACCGAAGTCGTCATATTTTCCTGTCTGGAAGTTCTCTGGCACCCTGACAGTCAATGGAGTGTTGAGCATCACTCGCTCTGGCAAGTTGATAGTCAAATCGGGTAAAAGCTTGACGTTCACCATCTTGGTTATCACGTCGTTGCCATCCTTGAAGGTGATAGTCTTCACGCCTGGAGTGTTCCACTTGAGGCTGAAGATGCCTCCGTCGCTGTGCTGTAAGACGGTGCCGCCTTCTCCTGGGTCGATAGTGAAGGCGTTGCCAGATACGTTGGTGCACTTGCCATAATAAGCCAATCCTGTATAATGCTCATTATCGTCTATCATGATCATCTTCTCTGCGTTGTAGGTCACCTCCACTGGCTTGGTCATAGCTGAGTGCTCACCCATGAGGTCAATGGCTTGTACCTGCAACTCGTAGGTCGTTCCGTTCACCAAGGCTGTCTTGGGCACGATGAGCTGTGTTGCCTTGCGATAGTAAACGCCCGAGCAGATAGCTGCCTCGTCGCTCAATCCGTTCATCGGAGAGAGCACAAAGGCATTCTCGCCTGTCTTGCCTTTTATCTTCAGGCTCACGTTATAGCGCATCTGCATCCATGGAGTGTGGTCGTCAGTAGCATCGTCCCACTTCAGCAACAAGCCCTCGGGTACAGAAGTAGCTGTCACATGAGCAGGAGCAGAAGGAGCCTCGTTCTTGATGCTCGACTTGTAACCGTTAGGATAAGCGCCTGGGGTAAGAGGCTGCCAGTGGTATTCGTTGATGGATTTAAGACCATCATAAGATCTATAATCGGGAGTTGTTTCGTATTGAGCCTTTTGGAATGAGAAATCTTTATCCATTAGCAAGACGAAACTATTATTGACTATGATGTCAAGGTATCCATTATTGGAGAAATCGACGAATTTGAAGCTTGGCTTGCTTCCTCCAGCATAGAACGTACACTCTTTCAATGGGATAACAACTGTTTCCTTGCAAGGCCACTCGCTCATAGGTTTACCCTTGACAATAACCATGTTGTAATAGTCTTGTCCTTCGGGATGGTCTAAGAAGTAACCATCTACATAACCATCGTTATTGAAGTCGGCGAAGCCTTCCATATTATACCTTCTCTCGTTTTCATAGAAAACAGTTCCGGCAGAATCGAACTGGTTGTTTTCTCCTGCAACTTTGAAATACACTTGGGTCTGTGCTTTTTGGATGGAACTATTTGTTTCGTTTTTCCAAATATCCAAGCCACCGTCACGGTCAAAGTCGAAGAAACCGTCGTATGAGTATCTGCCCCAAATATTAGCAAAATCGGAGAACTTGCGTTCGTCTCCATTATTCGTATACAAAGAATGGCTATTATCTAAAAAGTTCAATTTGCCGTCATTGTTAAAATCTATATTCGCAATTAAAGACCCTTCGGGAAATTTGAAGCCAAAATCGAAGGTCTCTGTATCATACTCGAACGAGTTGTCTTCCTCGCCACTATTGGTAAAAAGATTTCCCTTGCTGTGTAGATAATAGAAGTCTGGATATCCATCATGGTTGAAGTCGGCTATGAAGAAATCGTAAGAACTACCTCCTAAGTCGCTATTCCAAGTCTTTCTGATTTTGCTATATAAGCCTTCCTTATTCTCAAACCATCCACTTTCGTTTGTTTTGTTATCATCGACATATCCCAATACTTCAATGTTTCCGTCTTGGTTGAGGTCCAGCAATGTTGTATATCGGCTATACAAAGTCTTGTCATTTGCCGCTGGAATTTTTGCGTATTTACTTGGAGCTAAAGTGATTGTCTTGGTCTCTGACTTATACATCAGATTCCCCAAAGTCATATTTACCGTAACATTCTGCTCGCCACCTCTGTTAAACACGACATCAACGATACTTCCATTATCATTTTGTGAGATAATAGTTCCATTGCTGATGTTCCACTCGTAAGTGGCGTTGATGTTAGGATTCTGCACGGTCATAGTGATGGTATCGGATGTGCAATAACCATCAGACAACTTGTTGATGACAGGAAGAGCAGTCTTGTGGTCATAGACGAATTCATCGCTCCAAGATCCACCGAGTCCACTTGCATCTATGGCTTGAATGGCAATATAATATTTGCCTGCGCACAGATTGCCAGTGTCAAACATGTATTTGAGGGCACGGCCCATGTTGCCGTCTTCCAAGACACGACGAGTGCCGTCGGCATTCGACTTGCCTAAGTAAATGTCTCCCTTACCGCTCTCGCTACCAATGCGGAGTTCGTAAGTCAAATCGCAAGCTGATGTCTCTGCGTCCTTGCCACGAGTCCATGAAATCTTGAGCTTGCCCGCGTCTGCGTAGGCTACGGCAGAAGGCTTCTCCATCTTCTCAGGACGAGTGTTGACCTTGCAGTTTGGCACGGCATCGTATATGGTATAACTTGCTTTACTGTTATTGTAAACCATTTCCATGGTTCCATCATTGTTGACATCACCAATCGTTCTTAAATGGGAAGGAAGCTCCGTTTCTGCAACGCTCCATTTATTGTTCAGTTTGAGGAGTACATTTTTATAGGTTCCTTTATTTACAGCAAGAATCTCATACAGTCCATCGCCATCGTAGTCATTGCAGGCTTGGCATGTATAAGTGCCGTCAAGGTTGGTGTCCTTTGGCTTGAACACACCATTTCCGTCGTTGCGATAGAATTGGAAAATGGTATAGTCGCTGCCGGGGATAACAAAGAGAATGTCCACATCTCCGTCTTTGTCGAAGTCGCCAAAGAAGGTGTTGCTGATGGCGGTATTCTTTAGCAATGTCTTTACCTGCATGTCGCTGTTCTCTGCCATGCTGAGGTAGAGGTCCACTTGCTCGTTGCCGAAGTCGATGAAGTCGAGAAGACCATTATCTGTCAGGTCGGCAGAATATACTGTTCCTTTGTGAGGACTCTTAAAGAACTTGTTTCCACCTATATTATAATAGATGTTGGTGCCGTCATACAGATCAATCATACCATCGCCATTGATATCTGCGGCAGAAACATAACCTGTTTGTGCAGCCATGGCGCGTGTGGCTTTTCCATTATTAGTTATAACTTGCTTAGCTTGAGATGTTTCCGAAGTAATGTTGTCATACTCTTGCCAGTCGTTCCAGTCTGGGGCAGGTTTAGCTCTCACAAACATACCTTGTCCAAGAGAGCCTATACCAGTAGCTGTTTGTGTGCCACTACCTGGCTTGTCTATTGTTCCAGAGTTAGGAGTATAGTCATCCAGCATCATAGATTTGACGACTGTTGTGTCTGAGGTGACATATATCTTGTCTGCAACGAAAGTTCCGTCCGCTGCCATACGATAAATGTCGATAGTACCATCTTCTTCTTCTGTAAGTTGGGTATTTGAACTATTATATTTGGATGGTACAAACGAGATGATTTCTTTGCGCCCGTCACCATTAATATCAGCAAAGGTAGTTTTAGGATAATAAAAATTTTCAGCTTTTAAAACTATCTTGTTTTGCTTATAACTATAGATACAGGTTGGTTCTTTATATTGCACGTTTCTGTTTATCAAAAGCGGCATTCCGTCTTTGTCATACATGCCCATCTTAAAACCATTGAAGCCATAATCTAACGTTCCATATTTGGCATAGTCGTCTTTTTGGTAATACTCCAGTTTACCATGGTCTGTATACCAAGAAACATGACTGCCAGTTCCTTCCTTTCTGATGAGGTCACCGTCAATAGATGTAACGATGAGAGGATACATATTACACGTTGCTTTTATTTCTTTGTCTATATAATAGCCGAAAAAATCCATTTTCCCATTCCCTGTCACGTCATAGTACGCTTCGGGACAATAGACTGTACGGTTCGTGGCTTCCAAGGTATATATAGGGTGTACGGAAGAGTGGTAAGCCCATCGCTTGCCATCGGTGATGATCCCAATCGCATAGTCAATGTCTTTGCTTTCTATTATATTGTCAAATTCTTCGGGTGTGACGGTACGAACATCTTTCGCAGAATTTCCGATAGTGGAAGTATCGTCATTTTCTGCCCAACCCATTCCTTGCCACAGCCCAAGAAGACAGACGAGCATAAGCGTCCTATGCCAGGCACGTGCTTTAAAGTAAAATAATTGTTTCATTTCCTACGAATAATAAAAAAGGCGTGCAACCGTTCGTGGCTTGTTCTATCTCAGGTTACCGCCAAGTGACCTTGCACACCAACAAGCACAGAACGGCTCACGCCAAAAAGGCATGAACCTTCTATCTGCTTGTTCTCGGTGTACGAAAATTGGCGGTATTCGAGATGGGAGAACAAGAGCTAAAAGCTCAATATCTTAATATCTTAATTTTCCTATAGAACGGTGACGCTTCGGTTAGAATTCTTGTTATCTGTATCCCAGAGTGCTTAAAGTGCATGAAATGTGTTCTGACATGTACTTTGCAAGATGCGTGGGATAGGGTAGCAAACCCGATGTTGCGTCGTAATTCTTGATGTCTGTTTCTTAATCTAATTTTGGTTTATACTTAGACTTGGCTCCTTGATGAACTCATGGCGCCCGAGCCCCTTATCGTTGCAAATTTATGAAAAATATTCTTTTCTTCCTAATTTTTTCGTAAAAAGATGTCTGTTTTTTCTAAAATTAGTAAGAATAGTGGTGCTGTGCTTCCTGCATCAGCAAGAAATCAACGCAGAAAGAGGCTTGGCTTGATGCTCTGCAAAGGAAAGAAGGATGGCGATAGCAATAGTCGTATGAATGAATTTCTCCCAACGAAGAACGTTTCATGGTACAAAGTTTGGTGATTACGTGGAAAAAACGTAAATTTGCGGCAGAAAACCATTCTTTTTATTACGGAGGAACGTGTATGGATAAAATAAGATATATAAATATGTGTATTGTTGAATTCGGACGAAAGTTCGGAATGCCAGCAAGCATGTCTTTCAATTACTTGAAGGAGCATAAGGCTTTGGCATTTCTTGATGAAGTTTATGCTGCCGAACACACCCTTTCATTGGAAGATGCTTTAGAAGATATACAAACCATTAGCAGAAGATACGGAGGAACCATCTGATGAAACTGTACCATGGAACTAACATTGATTTCTTCGAAATAGATTTCAAAAAATGTAAACCTAACAAGGATTTTGGATGTGGATTCTATCTGACTGATATTAAGCAACAAGCAGTAGATATGGCAATCAGGCGCGCAAAATTCGAAGACAAAGGCTCTCCTGTAGTACAAGAATATGAATTTGACGAAAGTCTTCTCACGTCAGATGAGTTGAGGGTTAAAATCTTTGACGGAATATCCAACGACTGGGCACAATTTATTGTTGCTAATAGAAATGCAAAAGGCAAGAGAATACACAATTACGATGTTGTGGTTGGTCCTATTGCTGACGATGGAGTTGTTTTTCAAATCAATTTGTTTATGATGCATTTCATAACCATCGAAGAACTTGTAAAACGATTGGAGTTTAAGAAGTTAAACAGCCAATATTTTTTTGGAACAGAACTGGCAAATTCAAAACTAAAAAGATTATGAAGCAATATAATAATGAAATAGAGTTTATTATAAATTGTGATGTAGAAAAGATCGTTTCCCTTCTGCAAGAAGACTATGGTATGACTATCCTTGATGCTTTCGATACCATTTATAATTCCAAAATCTACAAAAAACTCATAGATACAGAAACTGGGTTGTATATTCAAAGTCCTCTCTATATTTACGAATACCTGAAAGAAGAAATAGGTGAGCCCAAAATGGCTCTTACCACCACAACCTAACGAGCGGATGCAGTATATAATATAATGTACGCGTGCGAAGCCGAAGATGCCGAACAGGGTGCTTCTCGTTATCTTATTCCCACAGATTTCACAGATTGATACAGATTTGTTTCTTGCCTTAAAGAACTTTGTGTCATTACGTGAAATCTGTGGGCATTTTTTTGTGTGCCGGATGTGAACAGATAACGCTCCCTCGCTTTATTCTTTATCTGTCCAGATCTTGTGGCTTCCTCTGCCGGTGTAATCGAAGGGAGCATCGGGACCTGTGGTCAACTTCTTGAGTTCCAGCGAGGCTGTGGTGCGGCTTAGGTTGTTGATGTCGGCGTAATCCTGCAGGGTGAAGAAGACATGTTCCTTGATCCAATCCTTGCCTCGTTGGATACGCTCTTCGAGGGTGTATTTCTTCTTGTAGAGTCGGGTCACACCTCCTGGCTCTCGCTCTAAGTCTATTTCTTGGTTGACGTATTTCACCAGTTCGGAGTCAGACTTGAAGTTCACGTCTTTCACCGTCACCTTGCGATAGAGCATCTTGTCGTCATCGCTCGTTAGCTCCTTTGACTTCTCGTCGTCGAAGTCTAATGACAGCGAGAAGGTGCCGAGGCCATCCAACTTTACGGTGTAGCCCATGGATAGCATCTCGCCCAAGTAGTCTGCGATGTCGGTCAGCACAGCCGTGGTGACGCTTGGTGAAATGGCACGGTTGCGGAAGTGCATCTTTTCTATGAACTCCTTGGTGTTCAACTGGCGGTTGACAACCAACTTGGGATAGACTCTCTTCTTGCCTTTGTTCTGCATGTCGGGCATCTCTTGCAATTTATAAATAGCCATAGTATAAAAAAGTTTTTAGTTCTCTATGAATTTGTTCTCGAATCATTTTAAAAATCTCCGTTCCGTGATACGGAACGGCCATTCCGAAGTTCGGAACGCATATTCCGTGTCACGGAACGGAGATTTTTCTAAGGCAAAGATACAATTTCTATAGTATAACTGCAAGATTTCTGCAATATATCTTGACTTTTCTGTCGGAATTTAACGTTTCGTTGCAACGTGAGTAGGGTGAGCGCAGATACATATATTGCTGATTTTTAAAAAAGTGTTAATTTTAGAAAGAAATGTGAGTTTTGTGATACATTGTAGGATAAAAGTGTTAATTTTGTATCGTGCTTATCATGCTTAAAGCCTTTGTTGGCTGAAATGGGATGGTCGTTTTTGCATTTAGAATGGGAAATTATAACTCTAAGCTATATGGCTTTTTTATTAACATTTAAAATTAATTGCGTATGAAAAGTATTACGATTTTAAAGAGAGGTTTGTTACAACTTGCTTTGGTGTGGCTATGCTCTTTATCAGCATCAGCTCAAGTTCCTTCTACGATGGACTATCAGATTATGGCGACAAATCCCAAGACAGGTCAGGTGTTAGCCAACAAGGAATTGACAGTGAAGGTAGAATTACGTCTGAACTCCGAGGATGGTGAGTCTGTATGGAGCAAGGAGGAGACTTTGACTTCTTCCAAGTCTGGCATTTGCACGATGTCTCTTGACTTCGCCAGTGTAGATTGGACATTAGGCAATTATTATATAAAGGCTTTTGTCAATGGTGAGCCTATTGGCGCTTCTCTGGTTAAGTCTGTGCCTTTTGCCTTGATGGCTGATGGTGTTAGTGGAGTGATAACTAAACAGAATCTGATTGGAACGTGGGGTGCTTATATAGATGATGGAGAATACGGATATGTTTCGTATACATTTAATTTCAATCAAGACGGTACATTCTCCTTTTCAAAGAAAGATTCTGGTAGTAAGGATGAGTCATACGCTTATACGGGAACATGGAAATTGAACAATTTGGGCAATATCATTTGTCAGTATTCTGGTGAGGGATGTAGTGGAAAAGCTGTCCTCTCTACTGTTTACGATAAGGATGATGGAGGTTTGTGGATTGGCGGTAGTGACGGTGAAAAAGCTTTCTTCCGCTCTGCTGAGATGTTTTATAAACAAAAATAAGTATGTCTATGAGAAAGATTATATTTTTATTGATGTCTATATTTTCAATGGCTGCATCTGCGGATGATAAGCTCAATGGAGGTTTTATAGTCGCTCCTATTCTTGCAGAGAATTATGCTGCCTATGGCGATTGTCTCGCACCCAATGAAATGATTGGCGAAGATATTGGTTGTGTTACTGGCACTTATGTGACAATTATCAATGCTCAGACAGCGACTGGTATTAAGAACATAAAAAAAGAGGGCGATAAGGTCAATTATCGCTTACAAGGCAATGTGTTGAAAGTCTATACTTCTGCCATGTTATATTCTTTGGAAGGCAAACTGATTTGTGGTTTGAAGTGTGATCAACAGATAGACACGAGTGTGCTTCCTGATGGTTTTATCCTCAAGTTTGAGGATGGAACAGTCTGTAAGTTGCTGAAATAAAGGATTGCTCTTTTGAGTAAATGATAAAAAATCCATGGGTAAATATCTACCCATGGATTTTTATTATTACAAATATTGTGTTTGCGCATAATGTTATGATGGAGTGGAGTAGTGGTTGCTACCTCTGCCATTTGAGATCACAATTTGTGACTTCAAACGTGCCGGCACTTACATCTTGTTGACTGTCGGTATGGCATAATATTCACGGTCGACATCAAAGTCGAGAACCCATTGGTCGAGGATTACGGAGTCGTCGAGAGCGGTGATGTCAATGGTATGGTCGCCCTTCTCGAGAGTGATAAAGATGCTCTTCAAGGTCTGTCCGCGCCAGATGTCGCTCTTCCATAAAGAAGAGTTGTAGTCATCGTGCAGCGATATGACTACAGGTTCGCCCTGGTCGATGCGGATGCTTACCTGCTGGTTGCCTTTGTTGCCCGCATAGTCGGGCAGAGAAGCAAGGGTGAAGCGGGCGTCGCCTCCCTTCAGAATGCTGAAGGTGTAGTGGAGGGTCGACTCCTTGGGCAACAGGACACACTGGTTGCTATGGCCCGACAGGGGAAGGAGCGTGGCGGGCTGTTTGCCCGATGTGCTGTTCCATTCGTATGCATTCTTGGCGATGATGTCGTTGCTCATGGCACGCAGAGGGCGCAAGTCGGTCTCGCGGTCAAAGGCTTCCTGCTTGTATTGACTTATTTGCTCGTTGCTCAGACGGCCCGGCAACTGTGGCATCTGTAAGGCTCCGTCGTTGGGGTCGATGATGTTGCGCCATTTTCCTTTCCCTATGCTGCAGTAGTGCTGCACCAAAGTCTTGAGCTGCTGATAGGCGTCAAGGCTGAGGGCTGCTGCCGCCTTGGCTTCATCGTCCTTGTCGAACAGGCCCGGGCGGGCAATATGGCGTGCTTCCTGTGCCTCCAACTCCTTTTCGGCAATGAGGGCTGCCGAGAAGACGGGGTATTTCACCAACTGGAAGTAGGTATCGCTCAACTCATTGGGCACAGAGCGCTCTATGCCAGTCACCTTGGCCTTGAGCTGGTCGTAGGCATAGAGGTAACGTTCCAGTTCGTTGCCAAACTCGCCGGAGTGGAACTCCATATTGCCGAATGGCATAATCATGTATTCGGACTGGCGGATGGAGGTGAGTCTGTAGTACTCCTTCATGATGGGCAGGAGATGACGGCCCAGGTTACTGCCCAGTTGAGATGAGAGCCATGACTGAAGATGCTTGGTGAGGGTGGAGGCGGAAACACTCTTGCGGTTCCATGCCATGTCCATGACGAGCTGCAGCTGATAGGCTGCACTCTTGGGGTCGTACACATTGGCGATGCAGGCTTCGTGTTTCGTGCTCATTTCCTGTACGATGACGCCGGGGGCGCTGCTTCTCAGCCACAGCTGGGGATTGCTCCACAGTATTTTGATGTCGCTGATGGTGTGTTTGTGCTTTTTGTGCTTCTTGCCCTGTGCCTGCAGCACCTTGTGCCCTGAGCCTATGATGATGTCGAAACTGTCTGTGACAGCCTTGTCGTAGAGTACTTCGTGATGGGAGCTCTCCTGCCACAGGGTGTTGGCACGCAGTCGCAACATCAGGCGGGCGATGCTGCTGAAGTTCCGGCTGCTCATCCATCGTGAGGAGTTGAGGGCAAGTCCACGATACTCGGTATCAGGTATCTGCAGACTCTCGTATCCCTGCTGTGTGCCTATGGTGCTCTGCTTATGGGGCTTGGCGTCATTCCAGTCGGTCCATGGCGATACGCCTGCCATGCGCGAGAGTTCCAATATGCCGTAGGCTGTGCCGCGGGCATCGCTTCCCACCACAATGAGCTTGCCGTTGCGGGTGGCTATATAGAAGGATTCCTTCTTGGTGATGAAGTGATGGATGGGGAGATTGTACTTCTCGAGTATGGCGAATTCCTTGTTGCTGAGCTGGTCCATCTGGAATATCTGCAGGGGTGCATTGGCTTTCTCTTTGGCAGCCCTGCCAGTAATGGTCTGCATGTCGTGGGCGAAGAGCTGCAGGGCTATCTTCACCACATCGGAAGTCTTGGCATTGACAGAATAACTGACCTGCGAATTGCCGTCAGTCCAGAATACTTGTCGGGCAGCCTCGGCTGCCTGAGTCTTGAGGGGTGTGCCGCACAGGGTAATGGCGGCTATGATGAGGGTTGTTATGGTTTGTATTTTGCGTTTCATTCTTGCAAAGTTACACAAAACCGGGAAATATCCGTCATTCTCTGGTCATTAACTGCAATAATTTAGTTTTTATTTGCTTATTCGTGATTTAATGCGTAATTTTGCAGCAAAAATAAAGAGAAAGAAATGACATTATATCCTAAGTTGATTATGGACGCCCTGGCAACAGTGGTGTATCCTGGCACCAAGAAGAACTTGGTGGAAAGCGGAATGGTGGCAGATCAGCCTGCCATCGACGGAATGAAGGTGAAGGTGATATTGGAGTTTCCTCGTGATACCGATCCATTCCTGAAGAGTACGGTAAAGGCTGCCGAGGCTGCCATACATTATCATATATCGAAGGACGTAGAGGTGGAGATCGTCACCGAGTTCAAGTCGGCTCCACGTCCTGAGGTGGGAAAGATGCTGCCACAGGTAAAGAACATCATCGCCGTAAGCTCGGGCAAGGGCGGTGTGGGTAAGAGTACAGTCTCTGCCAATCTCGCCATCGCCCTGGCGAAGTTGGGCTATAAGGTGGGTCTGCTTGATACCGATATCTTCGGTCCTTCTATGCCCAAGATGTTTGGTGTGGAGGATGCACGTCCTTACTCGGTACACAAGGAGGGACGCGACCTCATCGAACCTATCGAGAAATATGGTGTCAAACTGCTCAGCATCGGTTTCTTCGTAAGTCCTACCACTGCTACTCTTTGGCGTGGCGGTATGGCTTGCTCGGCGCTGAAGCAGTTGATAGCTGATGCCGACTGGGCCGATTTGGATTATTTTATCCTCGACACTCCTCCAGGAACGAGCGATATTCACCTCACGCTGCTTCAGACACTTGCCATCACGGGAGCCATTATTGTGAGCACACCGCAGCAAGTGGCTTTGGCTGATGCACGAAAGGGAATAGACATGTATCAGAACGACAAGGTGAATGTGCCTATCTTGGGACTGGTAGAGAACATGGCTTACTTCACTCCTGCCGAACTGCCCGAGAACAAGTACTACATCTTCGGCAAGGAAGGCTGCAAGAATCTTGCAAAGGAGATGAATGTGCCTTTACTTGCACAGATTCCTATCGTGCAGGGTATCTGCGAGGGCGGTGACGACGGAGCTCCTGCTGCCACCAAGGTGGATACCATTACGGGGCAGGCCTTCCTGAGTTTGGCACAGAGTGTGGTGACGGTAGTAAACCGCCGAAACAAGGAACAGGCTCCTACCAAGATAGTAGGAACAAAATAAGAAGAAATATATCTATAATAAAAAAGTTAGGAATGTAGACAAACATTCCTAACTTTTTTATTTGTGTTCTGTTTCTTCTTCATCCTCTTCTTCTTCTGCCACTTCTGCAGTAAGATGGGCCTTGAGTCTGGCTGAGCGCAACTGCTGGCGGAATACCAAGCAGGTGGCAAAGAAATAGACAGCTGTCTGTATCCAAAGAGCACGGAACTCGGGGAGAATATCTGCAAGCGAGGCGCCCATGCTGCTGATTCTGAGAAATCCCCTGATGCCGAATGTGGATGGGAATACCCAGGAGAAGCCCTGCCAGAAGGAGGGTATATTGCTCAAGGGCCATGAAACACCGGTCATAAAAAGCAAGGGTACTGAGGTGAATACTACTAAGAGCATCACATTCTCGCGGTATCTTACCAAGCACGAAAGCATCAGACCGAAGAAGACGCAAGACAAGATGTAGGGCAAGAGGAAACCGAGAATGGTGGTCCATGTCACCATGCTGACGAAGCCAAACAACTTGGGCACCACCAATGCCAGATACATTCCCATCACGGCATAAACCATAAAATAAACCAACGCCTTGCCGAATACAATGCGGTAGATGCCGCCGTAATGCTTGCTTACTGGGATTAACTCGCGGTTTCGGTTCAGTTCTCTGGATGTTCCTGCTGCCATTCCGATGCCCAACAGCATGGTTTGTTGCAGGATAAGAACCAATACCGCAGGCAAGATGGCATTGCCATATCCCATGGTGGTATTGAATATAGGTACTTCATCAAAAGCAAGTGGCTCGGTGGTTATCTCATCGTCTCGATCCGTAAAGCCGCCAGCCTGCGTAATCTGAATGCCCGAATTGATGTGGCTCGCCACAGCAAGAGCTGATTGGTAGATGGCCTTGTAGGTAAGCATCAGACTCATGTCGGTATAAACACTTACGTGGGCCTGTTCGCCACGGTTGAGACGGGTGTCGAAATCGGACGGGATATAGAGAATGCCGTGAACGGCTTGTTTTTGTACCAGTTGCTTCGCCTCGTCCAGACTGTTGCAATAGTAGGTGGCCTTGGCATCGGGCGTAGCATCATATTCGCGAATAAACTCCCGCGAGGTATGGCTGTGGCTCAGGTCGACAATAGCTGTGTCCACCTCGCGCACTACCTCGTTGTTGTAAATCCATGAGTAGAGAAGCGGATAGCCTAATGGCACCAGGATGCAGAAGATGAGAACGCCCTCATCGCGAAACACATTGCGCATTTCGGTCTTCCAGATGAAGCACATATCCCAGATGCCATTGATGATCTTATATAATAAACTACTTTTTAACATAGAATATTGGACTTTTAACATTGAACTTTATGATTAGTAAAGCCGTTGAATTGTTTTTCCCTTCGGACGCCGAACGTTGTTTCTTCACTTTTCTTTCTTCGTTCTTCACTCTTCGCTTTCCTATGGCAAGTACTTGTAAACCAGCATGGCTTTCTTGATGTTCCATATGGTGAGGATGGGAAGGGCACAGAAGAGCACCATGGCGCACCAGTGCAGAGCAGCATCGCTCATAGGGAATCCATTGAAGACGTTCATCTGGTAAATCATGTAGTAGTGACGCATAGGGAAAAGTTGTCCGATGGCCTGTATGGGTGAGTCCATAGAGAAAAGCGGATAGGTGGCGCCGCAGATGGAGAAACTCACTACTCCCCACAGCGAACACATACTCATCGACATGCGGAGTGAAGGGGTCAGACCAAAGAAGAAGATGCCAAAACACTGGCAAGCCAACACACTCAGCAAGCCCAACAGCACAATGGGAAGAACGCCACCAGGATGGGGAAACTGCAATACATAGTAGATGTAGAACTCGAACAGGAGGAAAATGCTCAGGAAGATGAGCGTCTGTGGAAGCATCTTGCCTGCGATGGCGAGATAAGGATTGTTGTTGGCCATTCGCATCCAGTCTTTTGCTCTGTTGAACTTCAGTTCGGTACCTATAGAATAAGGTGTAATCAAGAAGATGAACAACATGATGATTCCAGGCACCATCACGCTCGACAGATAGTAGTTGTAGTTGGCGTAAGGGTTGCCCGTCATGTGCAAGTCGATGGCTATGGGCTGCAGGAATGTCATGATCTCGTCATTCGTCTTGCCCAGTGCGGAAAGCTTTGCCATTCCTGCCGCTGCGCCTCCAAGAGTAGAAATGGTCTTTAAATCGCGGAAGAGCAAGGAACCTGCTGCAAGCGAGACGCTGCTGTAATAGAACGATATCTTGGGCTGGTTGGAAGTCATAAGCCCGCTCTCTGTTCCCTTAGGAATCAGGAGGAAGGCATAAATCTCATTGCGCAGGATAGCCTTGCGGGCTTCGGCTATGTTCTCGTAGTGAGAAACAACCTTGGTGGTCTGGAAGGCATCGAGTTTGTGGATGAGCTGGCGTGATGTGGCTGTCTGGTCCTGGTCTACTACGCCTACAGGCATGTCGGTAGGTACTCCTTCTGTCATCAGACTGGTGAAAAACAGAATGACGACAATAGGGAATATCACCATGCAGAAGAGGTAAATGGGATTCTTCCGCATGATGCCACATTCGCGCAGGGCAATATGATATAATTTCTTAAGCATAGAACTTTAAGAGTTGAACTTTGAACTTAACGAACAGCCTAAATTTTATGTTGTAAAACAATAGAATTCTTCACTCTTCGTTCTTCACTCTTCACTTTTTTATTTCTTGATGATGAGCGACATACCTGGGCGCAGTCCTTCCAACTTGGAGATGGGACGTGCCTTCACCTCGAAGGTCTTGCGGTCGTAGTCGCCATTATCCTTGGTAGCTTTCCAGGTGGCAAAAGACCCCTGGTCCTTCAGGTAATAAACCTTCATCTTGATGTCTTTGCCAAAGGCTGGAACAAAGGCGGTGAACTCGTCGCCCTTATTGAGGCCTGCCAAGTGGTCTTCACGTACATTGAAGGTTCCCCACATGTCGCTCATGATGGAGATGCTCATGATGGGAGAGCCGAGACCTACTAATTCTCCTACCTTGGGATAGACATTGCTTACCTCGCCTTCCACCTGTGCTATCTGTACGGTTTCCTTCAGCAGGTTCTTCACTACATCGACAGCGCTCTTTGAGGCTTCTGTGTTGCTGGCTGCCACTCGCTTCTCTTGTTCGCGGGCGCCGTTGCGTGCCATGTCATACTGGCTCTTGGCTGCTTCTACCTGGGCTTCTGTAGCCTTATAGGCAGCAAAGGCCTCGTCGCGCTTCTGGCCGCTGATGACTCCCTCGTCATAGAGGTTCTGCATACGACCATAGGTCTTCTTGGCTATTTCGGCAGCTGCCATGGCTTGCTGATACAGCTGATAGGCTCCCTGGATCTGCTCCTTTCGGGCGCCGGCATCGGTCAGGTCTTTAAGGGCTTCGGTGGCCTGATTGGTGGCTTTCAGCATTTGCTCCTGCGATTTCATCTCTGGTACTTCCAGGATGGCAAGGGTGTCGCCTACATGCACATAGTCGCCTTCCTTGACGCGAAGTTCTACAACTCGGCCTGGCAACTTGCAGGATACTCGGTATTCTGAAACTTCCACTTCGCCCTGTATGGTGTCTTCGTCGCGCTCAAGGGTAAAGAAACCTATGATGCCTACGAGAATGACTACTGCTGTAAAACCGATGACGGCCAGCAGAATGTTGTTATGTTGTGATTTCTTTGACATGGGTATATATATAATAATGTGTAATAACTGAAATGTATGTGTAATGTCTGTTTTCTCTAAAAGGTTTATCTCAGGATACCGAGTGCCTTGTTGAGTCCCACCTGGGTGAGTTTCACATCGATCTCGGCGTCTATCTTCTGGCTCTGTGCCTGTTGCCAGGCTGTCTGGGCTGCCATGACATCAGTCACATCCATCACGCCTTCCTTGAATCCTAAGTTGGCACAACGCAGGTTCTCCTCTGCACTGTTGATGTTCTTGCGGGCCATATTGAGTTTTTTCTCTGCTTCCTTTACCTTGAACTGACTCTGTGTTACCTGTAACTGAATCTTCTCGCGGGTGTCGTCGAAATTCATTTGGGCTATGTGGGCTGTGGCTTTGGCTGCCCTTACCTTATAGGCTCCCTCGCCCCAGTTCCATACAGGTATCTGTACGAGCACTCCTACGTTCCATACGCCAGTGAAGTTCTTCTGGAAACCGTTCCATACGTTAGGATTGGAAATCATGTAGCCGCCAGTAAGTGCCACATGGGGCAGGAAGGCTGCTTTCACTAAGTTGGTGGCTTGCTTGGAAGCATCGGTCACGTTCTGCAAGAGTCGAAGCTCTGGACGACTGCTCAGCGATGAGTCGTTGAGTGCTGCCTGTTGCTCGGCATGGGTGCTGGCGATGCTGAGGTTGAGTGCGTCTTTGTCCTCATCGGCAAGGGTTATTTCCTGATTCATCGGAATACCGCAGAGCTGGCAGAGGAGCATCTTCGAGAGCGCCAGTCCGTCTTCTACTTGGGTAATCTGCATCTCGGCTTCGTTCACCTTTACGTCTACCTTCAGTCCGTCGGCTCGGGTGGCTACTCCTTGTTTTATCATCTTGTGAACATCTTCGTTGAGTTTCTTTACCAGGTCGCGGTAGCTGATGGCGAGTTTCTCTTTCTGCTTGAGTGATACGACCATCCAGTAGGCTTGGTCGATGCTGAAGAGGGTGGTCTGGGTCTGAAGGTCCAGATCGTTGGCTGCCATGTTCTCGCCGATGTCTGCCAGTTTGTTGGCTGCTATGATGGCACCGCCCATATAGATGGGCTGTCGGAGCATTACGCTTCCGGCAAATATGTTGCGTGTATCTGTGCGGAAAGCATCGACGATGCCTTGGCCTGTGGCGTTCAGCTTGTTGGCTACGGGAGCCATCTTTTCGCCAAGAACTTGGCCTAACTGCTGTGCTGCGTCTGGCGATATCTGACCTTGGCTTACCATCTGACCGAGCAGTTCGTTCATGCCGCCTGATAAGCCAGACGACAGGTTGGTGCCGATGTTGCTCAATGTGGATTTCTGCCCCTTGTTGAGCAATGATATCTCGCGGCTAAACCATTCGTATCCTCCCATAGCGTCAACTTTGGGAAGGTACTGGGTTCTGGCTGATTTGCGCAGGTTGTAAGCCACATCTTTCTTAAGTCTGGAGACATTGATCTGCTTGTTGTTGCGGAGTGCCATGGCACGGCAACTGTCGAGGCTCAATGTGTTTTGGGCTTCGGCAGACAGCAATGTTCCTAAAAGTGCGAAAATAGTTACAATCTTTTTCATTCCTTTATCTAAAATTCCTTTAATCGCATGCAAAAATATGGAATTATTTTTAAAATGCAAAACAAATGATATTATCATTTATTTAAGAAACTAAAATTGTCTTGCTTTGTGGAAAAAAAGAACATTACCATTCTGATGTGGAAGGACTTATGACTTAGAACTCTGCTTCTATATATCCTTCCCAAGTGGGGTCGAAGTGAAAGTCGGCTGTGCTTCCGTCTTCCTCGCCGTCAAAGAGGTTCAGTGAGCAGATGGTTTGGTTGTTCTGCTTGATTTCCACGTCTTTCAGGTCTTTCTTTGTGATTGTATTACCCTGCTGATCATAGACGGTGATGATGATGTGCAACTTCTTGGCGTCGCTGTGGGGCAGGGTGTAGATGCGGTAGTCTTTCTGTTGTGGGTTCATCTCGCGTTCTTCTGTCTGTCTGCTGTTTACGCATCCGTATCCTGTAGTTGCATTGAGGGTGCTGCTGCCTCCTGTGTAATAGAATTTCATGGTCTTTGCTGTTGATGGAATAGCGTCTTTAATGTGGAGCACAAACATTCCTGTGACCCGATGGGGAGTGATCTCTTTCCTGAGATTGTCTTCGGTGACATGGAAAGATTCGTAGTAGCAGAATGTATCGGTGGTTTTGTTGTCGGAGAATTTGATTTTCTCGGGCGACGAGACGGTGGCGTTCCCTTCTCCATTGTGCCCTATCACGACTGCTTGATAATCGCCTTCTCTGAGGGCAAAGGTGGCTGTTCCAAAGGTGGAGGAGGGACTCTGCTGGTTGATGTTCTTCACCTTTCCTCCATTGCGGAAGATGCTGTATGTAATTCTCTTGAAATGAGATATCTCTGCTTCGGTTATTTGTAGGGTCACGTTGCCGTTGCTCTCTGAAGTTTCTCCTGTGTCAACGGATTCTTCGAGCGCAAATTTCTCGCATGATATCAATGTCAAGGCGAAGATTGTCAGAGTTATAAGAAAGGTTTTTCTCATGTCGCAAAGATAATGCTTTTTTCGTTATTAACAAAAATAAATAGCTTTTTTTCATTCAAAACTTTTGAAATGATTATCTTTGTAGGCAAAATTTAAAAATATGATGGATAAGAAGATTAAGGCTTTGTTTTTTGATATTGATGGCACACTCGTCAGTTTCCGTACTCATAAGATTCCGCAGAGTACGGTAGATGCGCTGGAGGATGCTAAGCGAAATGGGGTGGCTGTCTACATCTCTACGGGACGTCCTATTATGCTTATTAATAACTTAGGTCAAATAGAACATCTCATAGATGGATATATAACTACTAATGGAGCTCGATGTTTTGTAGGCAATCATACTGTTTGTCTGCATCCTATTTTACGAGCTGATGTGGATGAGGTTGTGGCTGATGCTGATCGTAATGATTATTCGGTCATCGTGGTGGGAGAACGTCATCTTGTGGTTTATCATCCTACTGATATTGTCCGAAAAGTTTTTGTTGAGGGACTTGGTGTTGTCAACCTGGATTTCGGCACGCGTCTTGATGACTTGAAGAACGAGGAGGTCTTGCAACTTACGCCTTTCTGCAGCGCAGAACAGGAGGCTGACTTGATGCTGAGATTGAGCAACTGTACATCGGGCAGATGGCATCCGGCATTTACGGATATAACATCGGGCGAGGCTGATAAGGGAAAGGGCTTGCAGGTTATGGCTGAATACTTGGGACTTGATATTTCCGAGACGATGGCTTTTGGTGATGGGGGCAATGACATTTCTATTATTCGTAAGGCAGGAATTGGGGTAGCTATGGGAAATGCTAATGAGGAGGTGAAGGCCATGGCTGATTATGTGACTTTTTCGGTAGACGAGGATGGCGTCAAGAATGCACTCGTTCATTTCGGAATCATTCAGGCTTCATAGATGGCTGACGTTGGTCATAATAGATGGCTGGCTTCGGTCATAATAGACGACCGGGCTTGGTTTTAATAGATGGCTGACGTTGGTCTTAATAGACGACCGAGTTCGGTCTTAATAGATGACCAGAATTGGCCTTGATAGGCGAGGCAAGTCTTTGCCTTGCGGATTTGGCTTAAGCAGGAATGTTTTATGAACTCTCAACAAAATCCGGAAAACAGTGGCAGGAAAGCTTCTGTATATTTATTCGCCAGTAAGCTGTACTTAACTGTGAAAAAATAATTTCCCAGTTGGGAAAAAATATTTTTCCAGTTGGGGCGATATGGTTTTGCAGTTGGGAACTCGTTTTTCGGCAATTACTGCATGAATATACTGCATGAATATGCGTCGTAAGTCTTCGGCAGGTTTCGGAAAGTCAGAATGTAAGGCTTTGTTTGTTGAAAACATCATGTTTCCCTTCGCCTGTGCGCCCGCACACGCGCAGCCCGCGCTCCCGTGTGTATAATATAATGAGAGTGGGGCAGGAAAGTCTCTTATTCTTCACTTCAACTGTTAAATAACTGTTAATTTTCAAACTTTTTCGTCGAAACTCTTGCGTGTTTGGAAAATAGTTTGTACTTTTGCACTCGCTTTTGAGAAATACACTTCTCCCAAGCGACAAAAGAAAGTTAGTGTAAGTCGAATACAATGAAATATATTTCGATTGTTGAGCGCAGCCTAACTTGCGAAGAAAAGAGTTCTTTGAAAGATTTCACATAAACAGACAAGTAGTACAAGAAGCG
>ERZ1034713.12-NODE-12-length-117830-cov-37.060361_pt1 | contig 117830 bp, 70 predicted proteins | sample MGYA00520692_ERZ1034713 | MGnify/ENA primary metagenome ERZ1034713 (study PRJEB33766, sample SAMN09781717) | gut metagenome | biome: gut microbiome | host: Homo sapiens | place: Madagascar | study: EMG produced TPA metagenomics assembly of the PRJNA485056 data... | reverse complement strand
GTCGTATATCAACCACTTACAACGATTGTTAATCGTTTTTAGTGGACACTAGTGAAGTAAAATGAATATGAATAAAAGAAAAGTTTATGTAGTCCCAGAGGTGAGGATTGTAGAGGTTTGTCAGGAGAATCTGATGAACAATCCTACGTCATGGGATGACGGCAGTGGCAATAAGAAGCCGATTGTCGAAGGTAATCCTGTCGAAGAAAGTGATAACTATGCCAAATGGCATGGTTTTAATGTGTGGGAAGATGATATTAAGTATTGATAATGTATTAAAAAATTATAAGATGAAGATGAAACTCTTTTTCAGAATTTCGGTGCTTGCCTTGTGCATCTCGATGTCCTTATCGTCTTTTGCTGACGATAAGAAGGATGGAATTAGTGTAGAGGATATAAACTGGTCTGATAATAATCAGAGTTTAGGGTCAATTGTCAGCACTTCGAATGAGCCGAAAATAACATATTTGTATGCAACAACTCCCAAAAAGTTTGTGACAGTGGGTGGTCGCTATGGAGCACAGCCTATCCTGGCAGAAGTGGGTATGAACTTCTATGTAGAGAAGGTCGCCGACGATACTAACGGTCGTTATTACATCCATTCATGGGTGAATAACCCTACAACTTCTCAAGGAACTGGAAATGCCGACTATCTTGGTGTCAAGCCAGCAATGGATGATGATGAGCGCATATTTTCGATAACGGGAGATCAAACCAAAAAGTCTATTTATTTGTTTGTGGATCGTGGAAAAGAAAACACTGAGGATAATGGAGACAATTCTTCTCCCGATAGGGTTAAATGGTATATTGAGTCTGTTGGTACCAATAATGGTTATAAAATCTATTCTAAGTGGAAGGACAATCAGGGATATAACGATGATGTAGAGCGCAAGTATTACCTGAGTTATTACCAAGGCCCAGAAGAAGGCAAACCACAGCAGAAATTCCTGGTGGTTACTACAGACGAAAGCAAAGCAGAGACGTTCTATTTCATTCTGATAGATGACTACCATAAGGTCATTAACAACCAGAATAAAAAGTATATCAATGTATCTGGTCTTGTGCAAGATGCTCGTTTCGAACGAAACAACAAAGGTATTAATGGTGAATTGCGTGACGATTATAATGCTGAGTCAAAAAATGTTTGGCAGTTCCGTTACAACAGAAACGAAGATACCTATGTCTTTCCAGATTTGCAGGATAATGTGAAAGAACTGGCGTATATGACGGCTTGGGTAGGACCTAATGGCGATTTTAATGGTCAAACAGGCAATTATTTGATTCAGAAAATCACAGGCTTGAAGCCAGGTCTTTATCGTGTCAATTGCCAGGGTTTTTATTTCAATCCAGGAAATCAGAACGACAAGAACAATACTTCTTTTGTCTTTGCCTCGCAAAACTATGAGGATATAAGCAATCAGACGACTCTGAAGACCATTGAATCCGCTGACTGGGATAAGATGCAGAATATGACAACGGAAGACCCGAATGGCTTTAAGACTATTGTTATCAAGTATTGTGTCAATGCAGGTAAGATATTCGCAGAGAGCAATCCTTATGAAGACAAGGATGTGGACAATCGTAAGTACGACAACAGTGTGGCAGTCCTCGTAAAGGCGGATGAAGGATCTACGACGGGTACTCTCTACATCGGTGCTGGCAAGAGAGCCAACGAGGGAGGTTACGCCTATTTCGACAATTTCCAGCTTTTCTATATGGGAGACAAACAGTGGTATCTTGATGCTACGAACACAAGCACAGAAGAGTTTACCACTACCAAGAAAGTCGGTGACACTTACTACACTCCAAGTGGCATCAACCGCAATTCTGGCGCTGTTCCGTATACGTTCCCTGTTATTTACAACATACGACGCTACTTCAACGTGGGTAAGTGGGAAAGTCTAATTCTTCCTTGCACACTGACAGGCGACCAGGTAAAGCAGACATTCGGAGGCGACCAGGAGGTGAAACTCAGTGTCTATGACAGGGTGGAAGGAACCTGTGTGTATTTTAAGACCGTAGATACTGATAAGGAGGGTATCGTTGCAGGCATACCTTATATTATCAAGGTGGGCAAGGAGGCCGATATCAAGACAAAGAATGATGAATACACATTCCCTTGGGGTAACAATACCACGGTAAAGGTAAAGGGACCTATCTATCAGGTAAAGGGTGTTGTTCCTCCTACATTTATGGGGGAGGGCGTGACAAAGGAAGAGAAAATTTCTGGTGGCTATAAGGTTCAGTTCCATGGCTTCTATTACGACCCAGGTGCAGCTCCTGCTAATGCATACGTGGTAAATAACGGTGATATGTATCATCTCAGTTCAGACTGGAACAACTTTGTGGGTACAAGCTGGTATGTCACCATAACTGATGCACAAGGCAATGCTAAGGCGCTCTCGTTCAGCTTTGATGGCGATTCTTCTACGACAGCCATAGAGAACGTGGCAGGGCAAGAGGATGCTGCGGTTCAAACCGATGGGTTTGTTTATAACCTGAGCGGGCAACGCGTGGGTACTCGAAATGATATGAGCAATCTTTCTTCTGGCATATATGTCGTGGCTGGTAAGAAGTTTGTTGTTAAGTAATGTATGAACGTCAAATCATGAATGTAATAGAGAAGAGTATTATTGGCAAGAAGTGCCAGGAGGCCTGTGAGGATGGATTGGTCGTGACCGATGATTTCATCGCCGTGATAGACGGCAGTACGAGCAAGACCCCAAAGCATCTCAATCCGGAGATGAAGAATGGTCGTTATGCCATGATGCTCATCTCTCAGTATATCCAGCACGAACTGAAGGCTGATGCTACGGTAGATGATTTCTGCCAAGGCATCACGCATTATATATGCGATAAAGTGTATAAGCCTTTGGGCGTGGCTGAGCGATTGTTGCAGCATCCCGAGGAACGCCTTACGGCTTCTGCCGTTATTTACAGCAGGGCAAGGCAAGAAGTGTGGATGGTGGGCGATTGTCAGGCTCTCATCGGCGGAAAACTCTATGAGAATGGTAAACCCTACGAGCAAGAGATTGCAGAGAGGCGAGTTGCCTTGATAAAGGAAGGAATGCTTCCTGCTGAGGCTCGCAGGCAAATAGAGCCTTTGCTCGTTGAGGCGATGCTTTCGGGACAAAACAAGACTTATACTGTTATTGATGGATTCCCCATCTATCGGGAGGGGGTAAAGGTAGTGTCTGTATCTTCTTCCGAGACAGTTTTTGCCTCTTCCGAGATCGTCTTGGCGAGCGATGGCTATCCTTTCCTCAAACCCACCTTGGCAGAGAGTGAGGAAGCCTTGGCTAATCAAATCGCCAACGATCCTCAAAATATCAGCTGTTTCATAGCTACCAAAGGCCTTGTGGAAGGCAACAAGAGTTTTGACGACAGAACCTATATCCGCTTCCTGCCATAGGCTGTTGGGGCGATAAGGCCAGATAAACGTATATAAATAACATGGGCTGCCAGGATTACTGGCAGCCCTATTACGTTAGTATGTTATGAAAAATTTGAGAGAAATGAAACTTCACAGTTTCAGAGTTGTTTTACTAAACATGATTTTATAGAGAAAGCATAGAAATTTATCATTTCAGTATGTTGGAAGCCGGATCGGCAGCCACTTGGTTGATATTGGATTGCTGCATGGAGTCGACCGATACCGAGTCGGCAATGGCAGCTACTGATACACCGTGAACCGATTGTCCGTTTCCTGTATTTCCTACGTATTCGGCATCTTTCTGGAAAGGTACTTGGGCGGCATTGCCCAAAGTAAGGAAAATAGCCACCATAGCCGCAGCCTTGAACAGAGGTTTCAGGCGTTCTGTCAGCGATATTACCTTTGCCTTTTCTGGCTTCTGGCTTTCCTCGCCTTCTATGATGTCCATCATCTTTTGGTCAAAGTCATCGCCCAGAGCCTCGTTCTTGCTTTCGCCAAGCTCGTAGGTAAAGAGAGCCTTATAGGACTCCAGCTCGGAAGGAATATCTTCCTGACTGAAGAATGTGCGGAGGATGTCTTCCTCTTCGAGGGAGGTCTCGCAATTCCAGTAGCGCTCTAAAAGCTGTTTGATGTACTTATAGTCCATATTTGTCGAATTGTTGAAATCGTTGTTTTATTGTTTGACGAGCCCTGAAGATATTGATCTTTACCTGTTCTTCGGTGATGCCGAGAATCAGGGCAATGTCTTTATAGGCTTTTCCCTCAATATCGCGTAGCTGTATGCAGCTGCGTTGTTTTTCGGGAAGTTCGTCTATCATCCTCTTTACGATGTCCAGCTTGTCTTTCTGAATCATTCGTTCTGAAGGATTCGAGGTGGCGTCTGGCCTTTCTGTCTTCTCATCTTCGAGCGATCCGTTCTGATTCTCCATCTTCTTGATGCGGTCGAGCGAGAGATTTCTTGCGATAGTGAGGCTGTAGGCTTCGATGGAGTCTAACTGTTGCCATTTGTTGCGCGAGTTCCAGACTTTTATCAGTGTGTCTTGCACGATGTCTTCGGCTTCCTCTCTGTTGAGAGTAATGCGCAGAGCCAGCCTGAAGAGTTTGTCCTTCAGTGGCAAAACATCGTTTCGGAAACTGATTTCTTTCATTCCTCTGTTATTAATGACGACTATGTTATAAGAAAGTTACAACCAATCTTAAATTATTTCTATTTTTAACTCTTATTAAGAATCAAAGGCAAAAGAATTCTTCACTCTTCACTCTTCGTTCTTTACTTAATGACGGTTCCCTGTTTGCCGTCTATGGCTGTTGCCAGAGTGATAATCACCTCTTTCACGCCTGCGTCTACGGCAGCAAGGGCGTTCTCTATCTTTGGAATCATACCTCCGCCGATGGTTCCGTCAGCCTGGTATTTCTCGAAGTCGGATCGTGTGATGACAGGAATCACGCTGTTGTCGTCATCGGGATTGGAAAGCACGCCCTTCTTCTCGAAACTGTATATCAGCGTCACATCGTAGTAGGGAGCCAAAGCCTTGGCTGTTTCGCTGGCTATGGTGTCGGCATTGGTATTCAGAATATTGCCATTGCCGTCGTGAGTCAACGGAGCCATAACGGGTGTAATGCCTTCTTGGATAAGGGTTTGCAGCATCTTGCCATTGGCGCGTTCCACATCGCCTACATATCCGAAGTCTACTCCGTCCTTGACGGGGCGCTTGTGGCTGTGTATCACATCCATGTCGGCTCCTGTCAGTCCGAGTGCGTTTACGCCCTTGGCTTGCAACTTGGCTACAAGGTTCTTGTTGACCAAGCCTCCATAGACCATGGTTACCACCTCCAGCATCTGTGCGTCGGTGATGCGTCTGCCATTCACCATTTTGCTCTCTATACCCAAGGCTGCTGCTACTTTAGTAGCGCGTCTGCCTCCGCCGTGTACCAGTACTTTCTTTCCTGGTATGGCGGCAAAATCTGTAAGGAGCTGTGCCAGTTGCTCGTTGTCCTCAACGATGGCGCCGCCCACCTTTACGATTGTTACTTTCTCCATATCTGTCTATATTTTGATAATGACAGTACAAAGTTACAACTATTTTGCTAAAAACCTATACTTATAGTCGGCTCTTTTGTTTCTTTAACTCTACAATGTGCCTTTATTTTTGCGAAAAATTGTAAATTTGCACGATTGCTAAAGCAAATGAATAGTAATAGATTATAAATAACAGATATGAAAAAAGTATTTGTAAGCGGATGTTATGACCTCCTTCACAGCGGACATGTGGAGTTCTTCCGTCAGGCATCACAGTATGGTGAATTGTATGTCGGCATAGGTTCTGATTCCACTATCTTGGAGTATAAGCATCATAAAACCTTCTATCCGGAACAGGAACGCCTGTTCATGGTAAAGTCTATCCGATACGTGAAAGATGCATTCATCAATGCCGGTTCGGGCATCATGGACTTTGTGCCGACGGTGGAGTTCCTGCATCCCGATGTGTTTGTAGTGAATGAAGATGGAAGCAGCGATACCAAGCGAAAGTTCTGCGAGGAGCATGGTATCGAGTATGTAGTGCTGGAGCGTACTCCAGCCGAGGGATTGACAGCCCGCTCGAGTACTGATATCAAGAATGGAACCTGCGCCTTGCCAACTCGTCTTGATCTGGCAGGTACATGGATTGATCAGCCTTACGTGAGTTGTTATGCTCCAGGCTGGGCCATCACCATGTCGTTGATTCCCACCTTTGAGGTGCGCGAGCGCTGTGGACTTTCCACTTCCACCCGAAACATGATCAAGAAAATATGGCCAGTGAAGTTGCCCGATATGGATCCTGAAATCTTGTCGAAGTTGGTCTTCTGTTTCGAGAACGACCCTGAGCGCAATGATGGCATCGTAAGTGGAGCACAAGATGCCATCGGAATCTGTATTCCTGGTTTGTGCCGTCATTACTACAACAACCGTTTCTGGCCCGAGAAGTTTGAGCGTTGCGATGATGAGTCGATACTTTCCTGGCTGGAGGAACATCTCTGCATGATAGCGATGGAGCCCCGTCGACCTGGCTGCTCTGTGGTCGAGGGTAAGGACATCACTGAGGTGAAGGTAAAGGCTTTGGCTCAGGCTGCCGATGACTGCTGGCAAGCCATTATGGCTAAGGATTATGAGGCTTTCGCCCGTGCCTACAAGGCTTCGTTTGATGCTCAGGTAAGTATGTTCCCTGCCATGATTCAGGGTTGTGTCCAAGGTTATATTGACAAGTATTCAGCTCTACCTGATGTGAAGGCATGGAAGATGCCTGGAGCAGGTGGCGGTGGATATCTGGCCTTAGTGGTAGACGATGTGAAGAAATTTGCCGAGGCTCATCCTGAGACCATCACACTGACGATAAGAAGAAAGTAACGTGACGATGAAGAAGATTGTTCCCGGGCAGTATCTGCTGCCCTTCGTGCTCATAGCATCGCTGTTTTTCTTTTGGGGCTTTGCTCATAGCATCCTCGATATTCTGAACAAGCATTATCAGGATGCCCTCGTCATATCCAAGACTCGTTCAGCCTTGGTGCAGGCGATGGTGTATGGAGGCTATTTCATCATGGCCATACCTGCCGGAATCATTATCCGCAAGTGGGGCTATAAGGCCGGAGTGCTTACAGGACTGGTGCTTTATGGCATTGGTGCCTTGCTCTTCATTCCGGGCGAGCTGATTATGTCGTTCAACTTTTTCCTGGTCTGCTTGTTTGTGATAGGCTGCGGACTTACCTGTCTGGAAACAGCATCCAATCCTTATATTGCCGTCCTTGGCGATGAGGAGACCTCTGCCTCAAGGCTCAACCTGGCTCAGTCGCTCAATGGATTGGGCTGGATAGTCGGTCCTTTGGTAGGAGGACTTCTTGTCTTCCGTGGAGCTGATGGCAACAGTGGCTCGGTGGCTTTGCCTTACACCATTATAGGCATTGCTGTGCTGCTTATTGCTATTGTGATAGGTCGTGTGAAGCTGCCTGAGATAAAAGAGGAGAAACAGATTGCCGAGGCTGCTTCGGGTGTATCGTTGTGGCATTCCCGCACCTTTGTCTTCGGTTTGACAGCCATCTTCTTCTATGTGGCTGCCCAGACGGGTATCAACAGTTTCTTTATCAATTATGTCACCGAGAGTATTCCTTCTGTTTCGGCTCGAGATGCTGCCTTGATGCTGTCGTTTGGCGGTATGGGCTTCTTCTTTGTTGGTCGATTGTTGGGCAGTTGGGGCATGAACTATGTCAAGGCAGGCATCTTGCTGTTGATCTGTGCCTTGGGCGCTTCAGTCTGTATGCTGGTGGTTATCTTAGGTGCTGGTATGCTGGCTGTAGTGGCTTTGGTGTTGACCTATCTTTGCGAGTCCATCATGTTTCCCACTATCTTTGCCTTAGCATTGCGAGGGCTTGACGCCGGCAGTACGAAGCGTGGCTCTTCTTATCTCATCATGGGAATCGTGGGTGGAGCTATTGCTCCTGTACTGATGGGTGCTCTTGGCGAAACCGACATGGCTGTTGGCTTCATTGTACCTTTGGTTTGCTTTGTCGTTATTGCTGCCTTTGCCCTTCGTGTGTCAAAGGCAAAGAAACTGGAGTAATGTAAGTAAGTCAGTTTACGGAAATAAAAAAGAACCGTACTTTGTGTCCTTTTAACACTAAGTACGGTTCTTTCTATAATAAAGGTATTACTCCTATCTTGTCGTTACTTCGTGCTGCAGTTGCCTTTGACTGCCTCAGCTTTCTTGCTACAGCCTCCACAGCCCTCTTTCTTTACTTCAGCTTTCTCGCTGCAGTTGCCTTCTTTCTTTTCACCGTTCTTCTTGCAGCAGTTGCCTTTGACTGCCTCAGCTTTTTTGCTGCAACCTCCACAGCCCTCTTTCTTTACTTCGGCTTTCTTACTGCAGCAGCTGCCTGCTTTCTTTTCTCCGTCCTTCTTGCAGCAGCTGCCTTTAGTTGCATCAGCTTTCTTGCTGCAGCCACTACAGCCTTTTTTCTTGGCTTCGCCAGTTACAACAGTTGCCTCGTAGCCAATCTTGGCAAAGCCCTTGGCGATGTTCTCTGGAGTAGTCTTGTCGGCATCATATTCGATAGTTACTTTCTGGTCGGGTACGCTGGTGGTAATCTGTTTGATTCCCTTCTCAAAGCGCAGGTTGCCCTTGATCTTGTTCTCGCAGTTCTCACAGTGCATCTGTGGAAGTGTGGTGAACACTACAGTCTTAATGTCTTTTGCAAACATGCTGATGGCAAATACCAGCATGGCGGTTACTGTCATAATCTTTTTCATAATTTTTCCTTTCTTTTATGATTAAAATCTTTAATTAATAATGAATATTTCTTGTTTTTACTTATCCCGAAGCGAGAATTCTGTCGGTAAAGCACCTTTTGATTAGAGTCTTCCGAAGTTTACACGGATACCGATATAGCCCATAGCTCCATTGATAGGCCCCCATACCATATTGGTGTCAAACTGGCTGCCCCAAGGATTCATGGCATCTACTACAGGGTGCTTTTGCTTGAAACCTGTCAGGTTTTCGCCTCCTATATAGATGGAGAAGTGGCGGAACCAACGAGTGATTTGTGCACTTAGCAAGGTGTAAGCCTTGAAGTTCTGATCCCATGAAGGCTCACCGTTGGCAAGGGTATAGGCTTGTGGCATTCTTCCTCCGCCATTGAGCTGCAAGGTGGCATCAAACTGCCAAAGACCGAGCGGAGTCTTGTAGGAGGCAGAAACCAGACCTTTGTACTTGCTGAGCAAAGGCTTGTCCATACGTATGCCGTCATAGGTTTCCTTGACATAGTTGCGGCGATAGGCTGCTGTAAGGGTCATGCCTTTGAAGATGGGGTAGGTGGCGTCTATCTGGAACACGTGCGAATAGCTCTTGCCATCCAGATTGGAGATGCGTACTTCGTGTACATTGCTGTCGAAGTTGATGACAGCCTGGTTCTGGAATTTGGTGTAATAATACTCAGCATTGAGCTTGAGTGTCTGTCCAAACAGTGGTATGTTCATCTGACTGCTGATGCCATAGTTCCAAGCTTCCTCCTGTTGCAGGTTGTCGTCGATGACGAGTCTTCTGCTGCTTGCCAAGAGATAGTTGTTTTCGGCAAGAGCATGTACTGAGCGATAGCCTTTGCCGGCAGAAAGGCGGAAGCCTATGATGTCGTTGGCCTGCCATTTCACATGGAAACGTGGTGTGACGAAGTTGCCGTACAGATTGCTGTGGTCGGCACGGATTCCTGCCATCACGATGAGTTTGTTGTTGAGATTATAGGTGTATTGGGCATAGATGCCCGGAACGGTTTCCTTCTCATTGTCGCTTGTCTTGGCTTGAGTCTGGTCATCGGTGAGACGATATTGCTGTCCTAAGTAATCGTGGTTGAGGCTCACACCTGTTGAGAGGTTGTGCTGCTTGTTGAAGTTGTGCTCAAACATGAGTGACGCATACAGGTTTTTCTCGTTCACGTAGTAGGTCTTATGTCCATAGAGGGCATCTTCCTGGTGCATGGATCCTGTAGTCATGAGGGCAATATTGGTGCCGTGCTCCTTATTGAGAATGAACGCGTGTTTCATGTAAGCCTCATACCGGTTGGTCTTGATGTCTATGCCATAGAGTTCTTTGCCCTCCATGGCTTTTTTCATGTCATCGTCCATCTCCTTAAGGGTCTGTCCTCCGCGACGATGTTCGCTGATGAGCGAGATGCCGGCACGCAGCATGTAGTGTTCCGACTTGAATATCCATCGGTTCTGCAAGTTGTATTGCAGAATGTTGGGCATATCCTTGAAGCCATCCATGTTCATATCGTTGCCTCCCCATCTGTTCTCATAGTGTGTAAGCAACTCGGTAGTGAGCTTGCTGTTGAGATGTACGTTGGCTGCGGCGTTGGCTTCCAACTTTCCGTCGGTATCGCCATAGAGGTTAGCCTCCACGCCAGGCTCGGCATCTGCCTTGAGATATTCCACATTGATTTGGCCTGTGATGCTTTCGTATCCGGCTTTTACCGATGAGGCTCCCTTGCTTACCTGTATGCTCTGCATCCATGGACCTGGCACGTAGCCTAAAGAGAATGGGGCTGCTGCGCCACGGAAGTTGGGCAGGTTTTCTGTCATCATCTGCACGTATGTTCCTGCAAGTCCGAGCAGCTTGATTTGTCTTGCTCCTGTTGCCGCATCGCTATAGTTGACATCTACTGAAGGATTGGTGGTGAAGCTCTCGCCCAGGTTGCAGCAGGCAGCCTTGAAGAGTTCGTCTTTGTTGATGATAGAACCATTGATGGCTCCAGCCAGTCGACTTACGCCAGCTTTGCGGCTCACCACGGTTACTTCCTTAATCTCCTGGTCGGCTATTGTGTCTTTCTTTTCGTTGGGTTGCTCTTCGCTCTGGGCAAAGCTTGCCAGTGGCATTATGAGGGCGATGCCAAGTAAAGTATGCTTTGTGTTCATTGTTATCTTATTTTTCGTTGTCCTTTTTCATCTTTTTATCTTATTTCTGATGAGGTTTATGCGCATAGCGGGGTTTACCTTCATCATGTCGACAAGATGGAGGTTCAAATGGTCAGGACTTCAATAAGATAGAGATACAGTTTTGGTGGCGGACTGTATCCGGTTTTGGGTATGATGTTGCTCAGTGTTCTCTTTGCCATGAAAGACAAATGAGGTATTTGCCACTCATGAATAATCGCCATCAAAGACTGGAAGGCATGAAAGTCGAAAACTGTTGGCTGCATTTGCGTCGTAGGCGATAGCTGTACGCTTGTTACCTTCATGCATCCTTTGGTGGTGTCGGAATTACCGCCGTTCTGTGCTGTATGCGACAGTATCACGGTTGTCTTGCCGGAACATGAGCAATGAAGAAATGTTACCCCGCTTCCCATGATAACGAGTACCACGGCAAGCAAGAATGTAAACGATATGTGTAACAGTTTCTTCATTTTCGGTTGCAAAAATAACACGGTTTTTATTAAATATGCAAGTTTTTGCTTACTTTTTAATGTTATTTAAATAGAAACATTATCTTTAGTAACTATTCGGCACCCCTATAGCCATGAGTAGTTATTTTAGCACTACGCATTTGTTTTCTGTTTCTTATGAATTTGTTCTGTCTCTTGTTGAAAAATCTCCGTTCATGCTTTTGAAATGTCTGTTCAAAGGCTCTGAACGTGCATTCAAAGGCTCTGAACGGACATTCAAAGTCTCTGAACGGACATTCAAAGGCTTTGAACGAACATCCAAAGGCTTTGAATAGAACTTTTATTTGTGGTTTAATGATTTTAGTTGCCCACTCTAAGTGTTATTGATAATATGAGTTGACTCAGGTATTACTTATTTATAATTCACGTTGACTTACTTATTTTTAGTCATACTTATAGTTGACTACTTAAAAGTCTATAGCCACAAATGAAGTTGCCCTTCATATCTCTGCAAAGAAACATGTTGGTGGCTTAAACCATCACGTTATAATAGTCAGCGATGATAGTCTGTTATGCCTATTATGGGTCGTCTATTATGACCAACGTTTGTCGTCTATTATGACCAGCTTGAGGCTTCTATTGTGACCAATGTTGGTTGCCTATATGGCTTCTGTTCACTTTCTAAGAAAAGAAAGAGGGCATATCAATAGCCTATTAAGACTTTGATATGCCCTCTGTATGAGGAATCTTGATTATCTGTTTACTGAAGATAAGTATATCCGAAGAGTCCGTTGCGATAGGTTGCAAGGAATTCCTTACCCTCTTCGAGTGAAATCTTACCTTCTTTCACACTTTTGGTAACCCACTGCTCCAACTGGCGGACGAGTTTCTTGGGGTTGTACTGCACGTAGTCGAGAACCTCTTCCACAGTCTCACCGTCGAAGATCTGATCGATGTTGTACTTGCCGTCCTTTACTGATATATGCGCCGCATTGGTGTCGCCGAACAGGTTGTGCATGTCGCCCAATATTTCCTGGTAGGCACCTACGAGGAACACACCGAGGTAATAAGGCTCATTGTTCTTGAGTGCGTGCAGCGGAAGTACATTACCAATATGGCCATCGGTCACAAAGTTGGCTACTTTTCCATCGCTGTCGCAGGTGATGTCCTGTAAGGTGGCTTTTCTTACTGGGCGCTCGTTGAGTCGCTGTATAGGCATGATAGGGAAGAGTTGGTCGATGGCCCAACTGTCTGGCAGACTTTGGAAGAGCGAGAAGTTGCAGAAATACTTGTCGGCAAGCAGTTTGTCGAGTCCTCGCAGTTCTTCAGGGATGTGTTTCATGTGCTTTGCCAGATTGTTAATCTCATGGCATACACTCCAGTACATGGCTTCTATCTCGGCTCTTGTCTTGAGGTCGACGATGCCATGCGAGAAGAGTTCCAAAGCCTCGTCGCGTATTTGCTCAGCGTCGTGCCAGTCTTCGAGCATATTGCGTGGGTTCAGGTTGTCCCAGATATCATACAGGTCTTTTACCAACTGGTGGTCTTCTTCCTTGGCCTCAAACTCCTCGGGCATCTCTGGCAGCGAGGCAGTCTCGAGTACATCGATGACGAGTACTGAATGATGTGCCGAAAGGGAACGGCCACTTTCGGTGATAAGATTAGGGTGTGCGATATTGTTCTTGTTGGCAGCGTCGACAAACGTATATACGCAGTCGTTCACATACTCTTGGATGGAATAGTTGACGGAGCTTTCGCTGCTTGAAGAACGTGTTCCGTCGTAGTCGACTCCCAATCCGCCTCCGCAGTCAACAAAGTCGACATCATACCCCATCTTGTGCAGGTTGATATAGAACTGTGCAGCCTCGCGCAAGGCTGTTTGTATGCGTCGTATTTTGGTAATCTGGCTTCCGATGTGGAAGTGTATGAGCCGCAGGCAGTCGTGCAGCCCCATCTCATCGATCTTGTTGAGTGCTGTGAGCAACTCAGCGCTTGTCAGACCAAACTTGGATGCATCGCCGCCACTGTCAGCCCACTTGCCAGAGCCTGATGAGGCCAACTTGATACGTATTCCGATATTGGGTCTTACGTTGAGTTTTTTGGCAGTCTTGGCAATGATATCGAGCTCGTTGAGTTTTTCTACTACGATGAAGATACGCTTGCCCATCTTCTGTGCGAGGAGAGCCAGTTCGATATAGCTTTCGTCCTTGTATCCGTTGCAGATGATGAGCGAGTCGCTCTGGCACTGTACGGCAATGACAGCGTGGAGTTCTGGCTTAGAGCCAGCCTCAAGACCGAGATTGAACTTTTTGCCATGCGATATGATTTCCTCTACGACCGGCTGCATCTGGTTGACCTTGATAGGATAGATGACAAAGTTTTCGCCTTTGTATCCATATTCCTCCTTGGCTTTTTGGAAGCAACTGGCAGTCTTTTCGATACGATTGTCGAGAATGTCGGGGAATCGGAGCAGCACGGGAGCCGTGATGTCTCGCAGGGCTAACTCGTCCATGACGTCGCGTAGGTCTATCTGCGTGTTGTCTTTGCATGGAGTTACATAGACATCTCCTTTTTCGTTGATGCCAAAGTAAGAAGTGCCCCAACCTTTGATGTTGTAGAGTTCATTCGAGTCTTCAATAGTCCATTTCTTCATTTCTTTTCTTCTGGAATGAATGTAGTTTTGTTGTGATGTGTTATATTTTAATTGGGTTGTTTCAGTTTGTAGCCTCGTTGTAGCCTTCGGCTTGAAGCCTGATTCCGAGGTTCTTTATATACCCAACTGCAGGCGCAGTTTTTTCACCGCATTCTGTATCTTGTCGTAATCGTCGATTACATCGATGTCGAAGATGTGCTGTGCCTTCAGATAGAAGGGCTCTCGCTGTTTGAGTTGTTCCTTGATGAAGGTTTCCACCTCCTCGGGGGTCTTGTTTAGCAGCAGTGGTCGCACGCCCTTGCCCATCTGCAGATGGGCGTGGAGAGTCTCGGGAGTAGCCTTCAGATAGACGGTGGTTCCCAACTGGTTCATATAGTCCATGTTGTCAAAAAAGCAGGGTGTCCCGCCCCCGCAACTTACAACAACGTTCTCGAACTCGGCTACTTCGTGCAGCATGTTGTGCTCAATGATACGGAATCCCTCTTCGCCTTTCTCGTCGAAGATTTCCTTGACGGTCTTGTGCATGCGAGTTTCGATATACCAGTCGAGGTCGTAGAACATGACGTCCAACTCCTTGGCAAGGGCTTTGCCGACTGTTGTCTTTCCGGCGCCCATATATCCGATGATGATAATCGACTTCATAGGCTTACTTACGACGGCTTGCTTTAGGCTCAGGAGCCTCTTTGATGATGTTCATACACTCTTCATATGAGAGTTCCTCTACATGAGTCTGCTTGTTCTTGGGAATGCGGTAGTTCTTTCCATCATAGGCAATGTAGGGACCGTAGCGGCCGTTCAGCAGCTCGAGCTTGGTATCTTCATCGAACACTTTGATGTGGCGTTTCTGCTCACTCTCTCGTTTCTCTCTTATCAACTCAATGGCTCTTTCGAGTGTAAGGTTCATTGGGTCTTCGTCCTTCGGGATGGAAACATACTTCTTATTGTGGAGAACGTAAGGGCCAAAGCGACCTGCACCGATGGTAACAGGTGTTCCCTCATATTCGCCTACTTCGCGGGGAAGCTTGAAGAGCTCGATAGCCTCGTTGAGTGTGATGGTCTCAATACTCTTGTCGGCAGGCAACTGTGCGAAGAGAGGCTTTTCCTTATCTTCGGCAGATCCAATCTGTGCCACTGGTCCGAAACGTCCTATCTTGACGAATACAGGGCGTCCGCTCTTTGGGTCGACTCCCAGTGAACGCTCGCCGGCTTTATGCTCACTGCGTGCATTTATCACCTTGTCCACTTCGGGTTCAAAGCTTTGGTCGAATTTCTTCATCCATTTATTCCACTCGGTATTGCCCTCTGCGATGTCATCAAACTTTTTCTCCACATTGGCAGTAAAGTTGTAGTCCATGATGTCGGGGAAGTTCTTCATCAGGAAGTCGTTGACCACGATGCCGATATCTGTAGGCAGCAGTTTGCCTTTCTCTGAGCCGGCCATTTCCTTCTTGAACTTCTGTGTCACCTTGATGCCCTTCAGTGTGCTGACTGTATATGAACGCTCTGTGCCACTCTTGTCACCTTTCTGCACATACTCACGTTGCTGAATGGTGCTGATGGTTGGTGCATAGGTAGAAGGACGGCCAATGCCGAGATCCTCGAGTTTCTTTACAAGACTCGCCTCCGTATATCTTGCAGGAGCCATAGAGAATCGCTCGGTGGCTGTTATCTCACGGCGCTGCAGCTTGTCGCCATGACGCATGGCTGGCAGGATGTGTGAAGACTCCTCGCCGTTTTCCTCCTCATCGGTTGATTCGCGGTAAACTTTCAAGAAACCATCAAAGACAACTACCTCGCCGTTGGCGACAAACTTCTCTGTAGTGTTGTCTATATCGATATTGATGGTTGTCTTCTCTATCTGTGCGTCTGCCATCTGTGAGGCGACGGTGCGTTTCCATACAAGTTCGTAGAGTCGCTTCTCCTGATTGGTTCCGTCTATGGTAAGTGCGGTCATGTCTGTAGGGCGGATAGCCTCGTGTGCTTCCTGTGCGCCCTTCGAACTGGTGTGATAGTTGCGGGTTTGGCTGTATTTGTCACCATATACCTTCTTGATCTCGGCTGCACTGGCATCCTTACAGAAAGTAGACAGGTTGACGCTGTCGGTACGCATGTATGTGATACGTCCGCTTTCGTAGAGTCGCTGTGCTATCATCATGGTCTGGCTTACGGTGAAGCCCAGCTTGCGGGCAGCCTCTTGCTGCAGTGTAGAAGTAGTGAAAGGAGGCGCAGGAGTGCGCTTCAATGGCTTCTTGCTCACTGCGTCGACGGTAAATTGTGCGTCCATGCACTTCTCGAGGAAGGCGTCAACTTCTTCCTGGGTTTTGAAGTGCTTGTCGAGCTCAGCCTTTACTTCGGTTGCGTTGCCGCTCTCATTGATGAGGGCAAAGATGGCATTCACACGGAAGTATGGCTCACTCTTGAATTTCTGTACCTCTCGCTCACGCTCTACGATGAGGCGTACTGCAACACTCTGCACACGACCGGCAGAAAGGGCAGGTTTCACCTTACGCCAAAGCACGGGTGAGAGTTTGAAACCTACGATACGGTCGAGTACACGACGTGCCTGCTGGGCATTGACTAAGTTCATGTCCAGATGGCGTGGGTGCTCTATGGCATCCAGTATGGCAGGTTTGGTAATCTCGTGGAAAACGATACGGTTTGTCTTCTCCTCATCCAGTCCGAGTACTTCGCAAAGGTGCCAGCTGATGGCTTCTCCCTCGCGGTCCTCATCGGAAGCCAGCCAAATCTTTTTGGCTTTCTTGGCTGCCGATTTCAATTCGGTAACGAGCTTTTTCTTCTCTTCTGGAATCTCGTAATCTGGTTCCATGGTCTGCTCGTTTATACTCAATTCCCTCTTTTTCAAGTCGCGTATATGACCGTAAGAGGACATAACCTTATAGTCTTTTCCTAAGTACTCTTCGATTTTCTTGGCCTTTGCAGGGCTCTCGACGATAACTAAATTTTCTTGCATAAGCTTATATACAATTTTTCTTTCGGTTGGCAAAAGTAAGTAAACTTTTTGCTTATACCTTATTATATGGGGATTTTTTTTGCTTTTTTAATGTTTTAGGCTCTAAAATCGGTCTTATGAGGGTAAAAGGCAGGTTTTTCTGCTTTTTGTCTTGTTGTAATAGTCAAGTCTTGTTTTGGAATAAAGGCATCAACAAAAAAGCCAGACATGTGGTGAAACATGAATGGCAGTTTGTATTTTCAATTTTAGCTTTTTCTCTTCAGGACTTTTTTAGAAACCGGCTGAGCCCCTGACGGATGGAACGCAGACCAAACTCCTCTATCCGTATCTCGTTCAGAGGAATCCACAGGTATTCTGCAGCGTCGTCTTTTGCCTCGACATGTGAGAGGTCTTTCACTTCTACTATATAAAACATATCGAGTGTGTGGATGGTGAGCCCTGAATAGAGATAAAGGTTGGGGATACTGAACTGGTAGGCTACGGATGTAGCCTCCAGTCCTGTCTCTTCCATTACTTCGCGCATAACCCCTTCTTCGCCCGTCTCCTCCATGTCTACGAATCCTCCAGGTAAGTCGAGAGTGCCCTTGGCTGGCTCGTTCTTGCGCCTTACTACCAATAGCTCGTCTTTCTCATTCATGATAAAGGCTACGGTGGCGCTGCTTGGATTGGCATAGTATGTGAATCCGCAACTTCCGCACTTCTTGCTTTTGAAGTTGTTGATTTCGAAGTGTGTTGAACCGCAGATAGGGCAGAATTTGAATTTGCTTAGAGGATGCTCCATGATGGGTTGTGTTTTATTCTTGTTTGATAGTTTACCAGTTGTCTGTGCGGAATGGGAATAGAGGCAGTCCACCTGCATTTGCCATGTTGCCGAGCTGGAAGTTCTTGAAACAATAGCGCAGGGCAACAGGTTTCTTTACCTCAGGGCTTACCACGGTGATACATTCATTCCACGTGTCGTTGCCTGGCTGCCAGAAATGGCGGGCTGTAGCAGGATGGAACACTTTGTCCTCGCCTGCAATCTCGAATCCCTCGATGTTGTCGAAGCGGTTGTAGGCACCAAAAGTGTTGTGTCATGAAAAGTCTCATCTTTTGCCTTTTTAGGTTTATGTTTATTTTAGGTTCAGTGTTTTCCTCTATATGGATATAAACATCTGTCTTATAGGAGAATAGGGGGTAAAGGGGTGTTGTGAAAGAATGGGGGAGACCCCTTACAGCAATGCTTTGATTGCTGCATCGAGGTCTTTGATCTGTACATCGCGAGAGCGCAATGTGTTACTTCTGTCGATAAGGAAGAAAGTAGGGATGCTCTGTACGTTGTACTTAGCCACACTTGCTCCCTGAATGCCGTCTTCATCGCGTACGCTTATCCATGGCAGGGCGGCTGTAGATGTCTTCCAGAAATGCTCGTCGGGATCGACTGATACCTGATAGATCTCAAATCCTGCAGCATGGTACTTGTTGTATAGCTCGCGGAGCATCATGATTCGCTTGGTGCTCTGTTCGCCGGCAAAAAGATGGAAGTCGAGCAGAACCACCTTACCTTTCAGGTCGGTGAGTTTGCGTGTCACACCCTTGTTGTCTTGCAGGGCGAGTTCGATGACTCCGTTCACCTGTACCTTGCTGGCATCGAGTTGCTGTGCTGCCATCTGGTTCTCAATGATGCGTATGTCTTTCATGCCCTGTATGGCAATGTTGTGCAGGTTCTTTCCGCGTTCGGCATTGGGATAGTAAGTGTCCCAGCTTGTAGCTACTGCCGCGAATACCTTGACGTCGTCCTTGTTGTTGCGTGGGTTGAAGATAAGAGTGTTCACACGTCCTACCTGCAGAGTCTGGAACAGAGCATAGTAAGATGATGCCATCATAGGAGCCTTGAAGATATAGTTGGTCTTGATATCCTGCTTGTAGGCATTGATGGCACGGCCGATGATGACATCGGCAGAGTCGACACCTACATTAGGATTTTGGGCTATCTCGTTGACGAGAGCCTGCAGTTTCATCTGCTTGAGTGACAGCTCCTTGATGGTGCTGCAGTTTTCAGAACCTTCCACTGTGTACTGGTAGCTCATGCTTGGGTACGCAGCCTTCACGCTGATGGTTTCTGTGGAGTCGATGGAGAGGTTGATGGTCTGTCCGGCAATGCGCAGGCGATAGAAGTCAGGACATACAGAGTCTTTGGCTGTTTCCTCGAAGGCAAAAGAACCGTCTTCACCGAGCTTTACAGAGTCGATAGCTACAGGTCCGTCGAGGCTGATGTTCTCCAGATAGAGCATGGAGTCTTTAGCCTCGGTAATGTTTCCGTTGATGTGGAACTTCTTGTTGTTGCAAGAAGCAAAAGTCAGTGCAGCCATTACTACGACCGCAGCTGAATAGAGTTTGGTTATCTTCATGTGTCTTGTTATTTTGCAAAATTATCGGTTGCAAAGGTAGCAATAAAATCGGAATAAACCATCAGCAAAGAATAAAATATTCAAAAAACTTGAAAATAAATGCGGTTTTCTTTGCTTATTAATAATAAAAGAGGTATCTTTGCGCCGTTTTATATATTAGATGTTAGACAAAACAATAAGTTTTTAAATTTTTAGATGAACGTAATTACAAAAAGTGTTCAGTTGCCTGATGGAAGAACCATCACAATTGAGACCGGAAAAGTTGCAAAACAGGCTGATGGTGCTGCGGTTCTCCGCATGGGTAACACAGTGCTTCTCGCAACTGTTTGTGCAGCAAAGGATGCAGTTCCGGGTACAGATTTCATGCCTTTGCAAGTAGATTACCGTGAGCAGTACAGTGCTGCTGGCCGTTTCCCTGGTGGTTTCACCAAGCGCGAAGGCAAGGCTAGCGACGAGGAGATCCTTACCTCTCGCCTTGTGGACCGTGCTTTGCGTCCACTTTTCCCTTCTAACTACCATGCAGAAGTTTACGTACAGGTAATGTTGCTCTCAGCCGATGGTGTTGACCAGCCAGATGCCCTTGCAGGTTTCGCTGCTTCAGCTGCCATGGCTTGTTCAGATATTCCTTTCGAGCACTACATCTCTGAGGTTCGTGTAGCTCGTATCAATGGTGAGTATGTTGTTAACCCTACATTCCAGCAGATGGAAGAGGCTGACATGGATATCATGGTTGGTGCTACCAAGGAGAACATCATGATGGTGGAAGGTGAGATGAAGGAAGTTTCTGAGCAGGATCTGATCGGCGCCCTCAAGGCTGCTGCCGAGGCTATCAAGCCTATGTGCGAGCTCCAGTATGAGTTGGCTAAGGAGAAGGGTACTGACGTGAAGCGTGAGTATGATCATGAGATCAACGACGAGGAACTCCGTGAGCAGATCAAGTCTGAGCTTTACAAGCCTGCTTATGATATCAACCACCAGGCTTTGGAGAAACATGCTCGTCAGGATGCTTTCGACAAGGTTTTGGCTGACTTCCTTGAGAAGTATGACGCAGCTCATACCGATCTCTCTGAGGAAGACCTGGAGGAGAAGCACGCTGAGGCTACCCGCTACTATGATGACGTAATGCGCGATGCTATGCGTCGTTGCATCCTCGATGAGGGCTTGCGTCTTGATGGTCGTGCTACTACAGATATCCGCCCTATCTGGTGCGAGGTGTCTCCACTCCCAATGCCTCACGGAAGCGCTATCTTCCAGCGTGGTGAGACTATGTCTCTCTCTACATGTACTCTTGGTACAAAGATGGATGAGAAGCTTATCGACGGTGTGCTCGAGAAGAGCTACCAGCGCTTCCTCCTTCACTATAACTTCCCTCCATTCTCTACAGGTGAGGCTAAGGCTCAGCGCGGCGTAGGCCGTCGTGAGATTGGTCACGGTCACTTGGCATGGCGTGGTTTGAAGGGTCAGATTCCTGCAGACTTCCCTTACACCGTACGTTTGGTAAGTCAGATCCTGGAGTCTAACGGTTCTTCTTCTATGGCTACTGTTTGTGCCGGTACTCTCGCCCTGATGGATGCAGGTGTTCCTATGAAGAAGCCAGTTTCTGGTATCGCTATGGGTCTTATCAAGAACCCAGGTGAGGACAAGTACGCTATCCTCAGTGATATCCTCGGTGATGAGGACCACTTGGGTGATATGGACTTCAAGACCACAGGTACCCGCGATGGTTTGACCGCTACACAGATGGATATCAAGTGCGACGGTTTGAGCTTCGAGATCCTCGAGGAGGCTTTGATGCAGGCTAAGGCTGGTCGTGAGCACATCCTCAACTGCATGATGGAGACTATCTCTGAGCCACGTGCTGAGATGAAGCCACAGGTTCCACGTATTGTAGCATTCGATATTCCTAAGGAGTTCATCGGTGCTGTCATCGGCCCTGGCGGTAAGATTATCCAGCAGATGCAGGAGGATACTGGTGCTACTATCACTATCGAGGAGACTGATGGTAAGGGTCACGTACAGGTATCTGCTCCTAACAAGGATTCTATCGATGCAGCTTTGGCTAAGATCAAGGCTATCGTAGCTGTTCCTGAGGTTGGTGAGGTTTACGAGGGTACTGTTCGTTCTATCATGCCTTACGGTTGCTTCGTGGAGATTCTCCCTGGTAAGGATGGTTTGCTCCACATCTCTGAGATTGATTGGAAGCGTCTTGAGACAGTTGAAGAGGCTGGCATCAAGGAAGGCGACAAGATCAAGGTGAAGTTGATGGAGATTGATCCTAAGACTGGTAAGTACAAGCTCTCTCATCGTGTATTGATGGAGAAGCCAGAGGGTTATGTAGAGCGTGAGCGTCGTCCACGTCCTGAGCGTGGTGAGCGTCGTCCACGTCGCGACGACCGTCATGAGGGCCGTGGTGAGCGTCCAGCTCGTCAGCCTCGTCGTTATGAGCATCGCGGTGAGGAGCAGGCTCCAAGAGACTTCAACGATTCTCTCGACCACAACAATGATGTAGAATAATCCGTATTATACATTATTATATATAGGGCACGTTTCCAAAAGAAGCGTGCCCTTTTTCTGTCTATTGTGTAAACTGTGTTATGATAGAAGATAGTATAGCATTACAAGTGTGTCTTTTTGTCATGTTATTGGCATTTTTGCTTATAAAATGAAAGGTTTTTGCTGTTGTTTTTAAAAATAGTTCAATAAATATTGTTATATTTATAACATTTTTTGTACTTTTGCACTTGATAAAGCGTATTAGAGTTTAATTTTTATTAGTATTTTATGAAGAAGCAGTATCTACATTCTGCTGGAAGCATCAGGTTTAGTGCTTCCTTCATTAACAGAATGCTGTTGCTTTGTTTGTTGGGCATTGTAATGCCCCAGGCTATTTATTCAGCAACAAGCTATTCAGTTCAACAGAGAGAGACAGTTAGTGGAGTAATTATCGATGCAAACACACAGGAAACGATTGTTGGTGCAAGCATTATGTTAAAAGGTAGTTCTCAAGGTACAGTAACAGACATCGACGGTAAGTTCTCGCTGTCGGTAAGCAAACTTCCTGTAACATTGGTGGTTTCATATGTGGGTTATCAGAAGAAGGAAGTAAAGGTTTCCTCTCTGGATGGTGCCCTTACCATCAGTCTTACTGAAGACACTCAGATGATGGACGAAGTGATTGTGACAGGTTATGGTACTTTTAAGAAATCAGCTTATGCCGGTTCTGCGGCAAATGTGAAGGCCGACAAGATAGCCGATGTTCCTTCGGTATCTTTCCAGGATATGCTCCAGGGTAATGCCACTGGTGTGCAGTTTACATCAGCCTCTGGTCAGCCAGGTGCCTCTTCAAGTATCAATATCCGAGGTATGGGCTCTATCAATGCCGCCAACACACCGCTTTATGTAATTGATGGTGTGCCTATGATTAGTGGCAATATCAGTTCGTTAGATTCTGATTCTGGTCTCGACATTATGTCGACCATCAATACCAATGATATCCAGAGTATTACCGTCATCAAAGATGCTGCCGCAGCATCACTCTATGGTTCGCGTGCAGCCAATGGTGTCATCATTATTACTACCAAGCAGGGACAGCAGGGCAAGCCTAAGGTTTCTCTGCAGGCAGACTGGGGATTCTCTGACTTCGCCATGGAGTATCGCCCGGTAATGAGTGGCCAGCAGCGACGCGACTATATCTATAATGGTCTCTATGCGGGTGCGCTTCGTGACGGTGAGAGTGAAGAGGATGCCAAGGCCTATGCCGACGAGAACATCGATACTTATGCACCCGTGCCATGGTGTGGATTTGTAGATTGGGACGATGTGCTTTTCAAGAAAGGAAGCCATCAGCAGTATGAGGTATCTCTGTCTGGCGGAACAGACAAGTTCAAATATTATTCTTCACTGAGCTATCTCAAGCAGGAGGGTATCACACAGCGTTCTGGTCTGGAGCGTCTTTCTGGCAGACTGAATGTGGACTACAAGGCTACCAACAAGTTGACTCTTGGTGCCAATATCCTCTTCTCAAGTGTCAATCAGGATGTTTACAGTGAGGGATTCACCTATACTTCTCCTTTCTATTCTTCGAGAAGTGCAGTGACACCTTCCGATCCTGTATACAACGAGGATGGTACATGGAACCGCGCACTGATTCGTATCGGCGACCGCAACCCGGCACTTGCCAATGAATATGATTCTCAGCGTGAGTATGTCACCCGTACTTTCAATACCATTTATGGTCAGTATGAGTTTATCAAGGACTTGAAGTTCAAGACCACCTTCAGTTATGACTATATCACGACAAAGGGAAAAGATTGGGCTGACCCACGTACCTCTAATGGTGATGATATCAACGGTGGTATGTCAAAGAAGTTCTATGAGCGTCGCAAAATGATGTGGGGCAACCAGCTTACCTATAAGCAGACTTTTGCAAACGTACATCATCTCGATGAGCTTTTAGGTTATGAGATTGACGATCAGTATCGCGACTATTTGTCAGGGTATGCTACCAACTTCGCCACTCCCGATAAGAACGACATCTCTAATGGTAAGAAGACAGAGTCGGTAGGCGGTTCCAATAACCGTACCCGTATGGTTTCCTATATTGGACGTGTGAACTATGATTACGACAACAAGTACTTCCTCGGACTCAGCTATCGTGTAGACGGCAGCTCTCGTCTGCAGCGTTCTCATCGCTGGGGTAACTTCTGGTCTGTATCGGGCGCATGGCGTATCATCGAGGAGGATTTCATGAAACCAGTATCTGACTGGCTTACCGATTTGAAGCTTCGTGCATCTTATGGTGTGAATGGTACTTTGCCTTCCGATTATTATGGTTATATGGCATTGAGCAGCTTGAGCAACGGCTACAACGAGCAGCCTGCCATCATCATCTCGCAGCTTGCCAATGACAACCTGAAGTGGGAAACCAACTATAACCTGAATTTAGGTCTCGACTTCTCACTCTTCAATCGTGTGAACGTTACCTTGGAGTATTATCTGCGTAACACCAAGAACCTTCTCATGGACAGTCCGGTGTCTATGACCACAGGTTTCAGCTCTTACCTCATGAACGTAGGACAGTTGAGAAATCAGGGTGTGGAATTGGAAATCAACTCTACCAATTTCAAGACCAAGGACTTTGAGTGGAAGACCACATTCAATCTTTCGCACAACACCAATAAGGTAGTCAACCTCGATGGCGATCAGACAGAGATAGTAAGCGGTACTCAGATTCACAAGATAGGTCATTCTTATCGCACCTTCTATATGATAGAATTTGCCGGCATCAACCCCGAGAATGGTAATCCCCAGTTCTATAAGAACGACTTGCTGGAGGATGGCTCTTATAACAAGGAAATAACCGAGAAGGCAAGCGAGGCTAAGTCGATTATGCTCGACAAACATGCAGAGCCCAACATCACTGGTGGACTCTATAACAGCTTCCGCTACAAGTGGTTCGACCTGAGTTTCCTCTTCAACTATCAGTTTGGTGGATGGTCGTACGACAGCTGGGCTCAGAAGACCGAGCACGGAGGTTATGACCTCGAGGCAAATATCCCAACATACTATGCCGACAGCTGGAAGAAGCCTGGCGATGTCACCAAGTACGAGCTGTTCTATGAGAAGAGTTCCAGCGTGGCAATGCACAAGATAACCAACAGCCGTCGTCTGCACAGCACCGACTTCCTGCGTCTGAAGACTTTCACTCTTGGTTTCACCTTGCCAAAGCAGTGGCTCTCTTCTGTAGGCTTGAGCAATGCCCGTATCTATATGTCTGCCAATAACCTGTGGACATGGGCAGCCTGGGATTATTATGATCCGGAGTCTGTGGTTAACGGCAGTGCCACACAGGCCACCCCACCACTCAAGACAGTTACTTTCGGTTTGAATGTTAATTTCTAAAAAAGAATGATTATGAACAAGATATATAAATATGTAATGATGGGAATCGTTGCTATAAGCATGTCTTCGTGTGGCAATGACTGGCTCGATCTCGACCCATCAACATCTGTGCCTACCAAGGTTACCTCAAAGTCTGAGGTTGATGCCACTCTGAACGGTATCTATAGCACAATGCAGTCTCCTTACGCCTATTCTGGTCGATTGGTGTATTATGGCGACATGACTGGCGACGACATGCAGGCAGTCAGCTCTACCAAGCGTACTGCGACAGCTTATCTTTATGGCTTTACCAAAAGCAATGTGCCTTCTTCTTATTGGGCTTATCCATACAGTATTATTCAGAACTGCAATGTGATATTGACCAATATCGACAATATAGCGGTTTCTGATGCTGACAAGCAAACCATGAACGACTATAAGGGTCAGGCTCTTGCCATTCGTGGAATGTCGCTTTTCGACTTGACCAAGCTCTATGGTTATCCTTATACCTATGACAACGGTGCCTCTTTGGGTGCCAGCATCGTAACTGATGTGGTCGAGAAGGACTATTTGCCTCAGCGCAGTACGGTGGCTCAATGCTACGACCAGATCATTAATGATTTGGAGGCAAGCGTCAGCTTGCTGGGCGAGGATTTTAATAAGGGTAAGATCAACAAGTGGGCAGCCCTGACACTCCTGAGCCGTGTATACCTCTATCATGGTGACAACGAGAAAGCGCTCAATGCAGCCAAAGCAGCCATAGAGGGTGCTGAAAGTCATCAATATCAGCTTTGGACCAACGCAGAGTATCCCACAGCATGGTCGAACGATGTGAGTGAAGCTTCTACCAATAAGGGCGAGGTACTCTTTGAGATCATCAACCTTACTACCGAGTCTCCAGGAAAGGAAAGTTTAGGTTATCTCTATTCTCCCAATGGATATTATGACGGTTGTGTCACAAAATCGTTCTACAATTTCCTCAAGAAAGACAACGATGATGTTCGTCTGAAGATTATCAATGTGGCTACCAAGGCTCAAGGTTATTCTTCATCTGTTTATGGACGTGGATATGTCAACAAGTATCAGCCACAGCAAGGTGAGGGTGTTGAGGATGCTAATATTCCTTTGATTCGTCTCTCTGAAGCCTATCTCAATGCTGCTGAGGCTGCAGCCAAGTTGACAGCAGCAGGCAGCGACCATAATGCTGAGGCTGTACACTATCTTGGTGCTATCGTCAGCAGAGCCAATCCTGCCAAATCGGTCGATGCATCTTCTACGGTTACAGTAGACCAGGTGCTTGATGAGCGTCGCAAGGAGTTGGTGGGTGAAGGACATCGTATGTTCGACCTGCTGAGAAATGGCAAGAAGGTGGTGCGAGTAGAAGAGAGCAACAGCACTTTGAGCAAGACCAAGCATACTTGTGGCAGGGATTTTATGATCATAGGCGAGGGAGAAGACAATTTCTACAAGATAGTACTTCCTCTGCCATTGGCAGAACGCAATGTTAGTCACTTGCAGAATAATCCAGGTTACGGAGAATAATCCTTGAACAGGTAAAAGTAAATAAAGGAAATGAACAAAAACAATAAGTTTTTATTGGTAATGATGATGGTGATGCTGACGATGTTCAGCATCACCATTTCGGCTAAGGAGCATGCCGACGACAAAAAGTTGTCGTGCGATGGTCCCTATGTGGTTTATCAGGCCGATGGTAGTGTAAGAGTTATCTCGGTAACTGAGAGTGGCGAGGTGAAAGATACTGTCTATGCTGTCTTGCCAAAGGATTTTACCCTGCAGGTGGCTGACCATGAGGGAAAATACCCTTTCTCTGTACGTCTGCATCCTATCGCTCGTCAGTCATGGAAGCAGAGTCAGGCAAAGAAAACCTTTGTGATGTCCGATCCTCATGGCAGACTCAACTTGGTTGTCAGTCTGCTGAAAGCCAATGGTGTTATTGACAGCAAGTTGCGCTGGGCTTATGGCGACAATCAGCTGGTGGTTATTGGCGACATCTTCGACCGAGGTTATGATGTGCCTCAGATTTTCTGGCTCTTCTACAAACTTGAGGCTGAGGCTGCCGAGTGTGGCGGTCGTGTTTCTGTGTTGTTGGGCAATCACGAGCCTATGGAGTTGGCTGGCGATATGCGTTACGCCAAGCCTAAATACAAGATGCTTGCCGACACCTTGGGAATCTCTTATCGTCATCTCTTCGGTTCGAATACCGAGCTGGGCCGATGGCTTGCCACACGTAATGCCATGCAGGTGATTGGCCGCAACCTTTTTGTGCATGCAGGTATCAGCAAGGAGTTCTATGACCGTAATCTGGAAATCCCTGTAGTCAACGACACCATCAGCAGTGTGCTCTTTATGAAGAGCAAGCAGCGCAAGGCTCATTCTGAGTTCTGTAAGTTCCTTTATGGCAACCGTGGTCCCATTTGGTATCGTGGTTTGGTGCTGAAGACCAAGAAATGGTCGCCATTGCCAAGCGATTCTCTCGATATGGTGCTTCAGCGATACGATGTGGATAGAATCTATGTTGGTCATACGATATTCAAGGACATTAAGCGTTTCTATAAGGGAAAGGTCATCGCCGTGAATGTCGACAATCTGGATAACTACAACCATCAGCGAGGCAGGGCTGTCCTGATGGATGAGGATAAGGTATATGTTGTCGGTGACAAGGGAATTAAGCGCAAGCTGTAGATAGTGTTTAGTATAGACTATCGTTATTGTTTTAGCATACTTTCGTTTGTGAGAGATCGGGATGTAAACTTCTGTTTCCACAAATGAAAGTTTTTTCTTTTTAGGGGGAATCGATTCTTATTTGATAAGGCTTCAAGTCAAAGTAGGGCGCAACTTAGAAATGTATAAAAACAATAAAGCCTCGCAAGTTTATGACTTGCAAGGCTTTGCTTGATGCGCTTCAAGATGGGCTTGAACCAACGACCCCCTGATTAACAGTCAGGTGCTCTAACCAACTGAGCTATTGAAGCATTAGAGGTAAATGATTTCTCATTTGCGGTTGCAAAGGTAGTGACTTTTTTTTATTCCACCAAATTTTTTTTAGAAAAAAATGAATTTTCAGTAAAAAAACATCATTTTTTTGTGATTTAGGCTTCTTTTTAGGATATAAATGAGTATTTTTGTAGGCGAAAGGCGTACTTCAACGCATAGTGTAGTTTTTAGAAATAAATAAACGAGATGATAAATAAATTATATGTAATGGTGCTCGCCATGGTGCTCGCCATGCCTGCATGGGCACAAAAGGAGAAAAATCACGACTTTGTGGTAGCTAAGAATATGGATGTCTTTACGTCTATCTATAAGAATTTGGATATGATGTATGTGGATACACTCGATGCTGATGAGGTGATAGGCAACGGCATCAATGCCATGTTGCGAAGCCTTGATCCGTACACGGAGTATTATCCAGAGTCGGAAGTGAAGGAACTCAAGAATATGCTTACGGGCAAGTATGCTGGTATAGGTTCGGTAGTGAGATACAACTATCAGTTGGGTTATACGGTTATCAACGAGCCTTACGAGGGAATGCCAGCCCAGGAGGCAGGACTTAAGAAGGGTGACATCATTCTGAGTATTAACGACTCTACGATGAAGGGCAAGGAGGTGAGCTATGTGAGCGATCGCCTTCGCGGAGAGCCCGGCACGTCGTTTATTCTTAAGGTGAAGCGTCCAAGTACGGGCAAGGTGATGAAGGTGAAGCTCACCCGACGCACCATACAGATGCCATTTCTTCCTTATTATGGGTTGTTGGACGGTGGAATAGGTTATATTAATTTCAACTCCTTTACCGACCAGTGTGCCAAGGATGTGCGCCGTGCTTTTATCGACTTGAAGAAGCAGGGAGCCAAGAAACTTGTCTTCGACTTGCGTAACAATGGCGGAGGCTCTGTAAGCGAGGCGGTGAGCATTGTGAATATGTTCTTGCCCAAGGATAAGGTCGTGCTAACGATGAAGGGTAAGCTGCAGCGTGCCAACAATGAATACAAAACCACGGTGGAGCCTATTGATACGCTGATGCCTATCGTGGTGCTTGTGAGCGGAAATACTGCCAGCGCAGCCGAGATATTGAGTGGAAGCCTGCAGGATTATGATCGTGCTATTATATTAGGTACGCGCACGTATGGAAAGGGACTTGTTCAGGCTACGATGGAATTGCCTTACAATGGACAGATGAAACTTACCACGAGCAAGTATTACATTCCCAGCGGGCGATGCGTGCAGGCTCTCAACTACAAGCATGCCAAGGGTGGATATGTGGAGCATGTGCCCGATTCGCTTACCAAGGTGTTCTATACAGCAGGAGGACGTGAGGTACGTGATGGTGGCGGCGTGAAGCCGGATGTAGAGGTGAAGCCCGACTCGCTGCCCAATATCGCTTACTATCTGGCAGGAGCACGCGACAGTAACGAGCTGATGCTCAACTACGAGGTGGATTATATAGCCAAGCATCCTACGATAGCTCCGGCCAAGGATTTTGCTCTTACCGATGCTGATTACGAGGAGTTTAAGGCTCGTGTACTGAAAGCCGACTTCAAGTATGACAGAGAGACGGAGAAGTATCTGAAAGACCTGATGAAACTGGCCCGTTTTGAAGGTTATTATGATGATGCAAAGCCAGAATTCGATGCCCTTGCCAAGAAACTGAGTCACAATGTGGCCAAGGATCTCGACTATAACAAGCAGTACATCAAGCGCTTGCTCGAAAATGATATTGTGGCAGCCTACTATTATCAGGGTGGAGCTATCAGAAATTCCTTACGTTATGACAAGCAGGTGAAGGAAGCTGTCAGATTACTCAATACACCCGAAGAATATAAAAAACTCCTGAGGCCCAGCGAAAAAGAGGGCGAAAAGGTACACAAATGATTAAAAATGTGCATGTTGTAGAATAAAATATTCAAAAAACTTTGGTCAGAACCAAAAAAAATCGTAATTTTGCAACGTTCAGTGGAATGAGGGGCTCACAAAGAGTTCCTCATTTTATTTTAATAAGAAATATATGATAGATAAAAACGTCGTAAAAAAATTAGTTGACGAATGGCTCCAAGACAAGGAATATTTCTTGGTAAGCATTGAAATCAGTCCTGACGACAAGATTGTCGTTGAAATAGATCATGCCGATGGTGTGTGGATAGAGGACTGTGTGGCCCTGAGCAGATTTATAGAGGACCACTTGAATCGTGATGAGGAGGACTATGAGCTGGAAGTTGGTTCAGCAGGACTTGGGCAGCCTTTCAAGGTACCACAGCAGTACGTCAACTTCATCGGTAAGGAGGTGGAGGTGCTCGATGCTGATGGCAAGAAGGTGAAGGGCATTCTGAATTCTGTAGATGGCAACGACTTCAGTGTGAGTGTTGAGGAGAAAGTAAAGGTAGAAGGCAAGAAGCGCCCTGTGAAGCAGGACGTGCTGCATACCTATCAGATGGATAAGGTAAAATATACAAAATACGTAATAAGTTTCAAATAAGCTATGGCAGTAAAGAAAATGCAAGAAGAAACTGCGAGTATGATTGATACATTCCGCGAGTTTAAAGAAACCAAGAATATCGACCGTACTACATTGGTGAGCGTGTTGGAGGAAAGCTTCCGCAATGTGCTTGCCAAGATTTTCGGTAGTGATGAAAACTTCGACGTCATCGTAAACCCAGACAAGGGTGACTTCGAAATCTACCGCAACCGTGTGGTTGTAGCAGATGGCGAGGTGGAGGATGAGAACAAAGAGATCCCATTGGCTGAGGCACGCAAGATTCAGGCTGACTACGAGGTTGGCGAGGATGTGAGCGAGAAGGTTGATTTCAATAAGTTTGGCCGTCGTGCCATCCTGAACCTTCGTCAGACATTGGCGTCCAAGATTCTCGAGCTGGAGCATGACTCATTGTACAACAAGTACAAGGACCGTGTGGGTCAGGTTATCTCTGGTGAGGTATATCAGGTATGGAAGCGCGAAGTGCTCATTGTAGACGATGAGAACAATGAGTTGATCCTGCCTAAGTCAGAGCAGATTCCTGCCGACGTATATCGTAAAGGTGAGACCGTGCGTGCCGTCATCCTGAGAGTGGACAACGAGAACAACAATCCAAAGATTATCCTCAGCCGTACAGCTCCCATCTTCTTGCAGCGACTCCTCGAGGCCGAAGTGCCTGAGATCAATGATGGTCTTATTGCCATCCGTCGCATAGCACGTATGCCTGGCGAGCGTGCCAAGATAGCAGTAGAGTCTTTTGATGAGCGCATAGACCCAGTGGGAGCCTGTGTCGGTGTAAAGGGAAGCCGTGTACATGGTATCGTGCGCGAGCTTTGCAACGAGAACCTCGACGTTATCAATTACTCAAGCAACATCAAGCTCTTCATCCAGCGTGCGTTGGCTCCTGCCCAGATTACCTCTGTCAATATCGACGAGGAAAATCACAAGGCAGAGGTGTATTTGCAGCCAGAGGAGGTAAGTTTGGCTATTGGTCGTGGTGGTATGAACATCAAGTTGGCTTCCATGCTCACCGAGTACACCATCGATGTATTCCGTGAAATCAATGAGGCAGATGCTGATGAGGATATCTATCTGGACGAGTTCTCTGACGAAATTGACCAGTGGGTGATTGATGCCATCAAGGGTATTGGTCTTGATACCGCCAAGCAGGTGCTGAAGGCTCCACGTAACATGCTGATTGAGAAGGCAGACCTCGAAGAGGAAACTGTTGACAGTGTCTTGAAAGTATTGCGTGCCGAGTTCGAAAATTAATAAATATAAAAGAAGGAGATAGAAAGTATAAATATGAGCATCAGATTAAACAAAGCACTACGTGAATTGAACATAGGACTTCAGACGGCAGTTGAATTCCTGGAAAAAAGAAACGAATTAGGGGAGGTGAAAGCCGAACTGAACTTCAAGTTGAGCGACGAACAATATAAGGCGCTCAATGATGCCTTCAGTCAGGATAAGGAAGTTCGTAATCAGGCAGAAAAGCTCTTCACTAAGAAGAGCAAAGAGAAGAAGCGTGCACCAGAGCCTAAGGACAACCGCGCCGAAAGCATCCTCGAGTCAAGCCGCCAGCAGCAGTTTAAGCCGCTGGGCAAGATTGACCTGGATCAAATCGGCAAGGCAAATGCTGCTCAGTCTGCTGCTCCTAAAAAGACAGAGGCGAAGGAAACAGAGACTGCTGCCGTCAGTCCTGCGCCAGTAAACAATGCTCCTAAGAAGGAGGAAAAGCCTGTTGAGACAGCTCCTGTAGTAGAAAAAACTCAGAAGTCTGATGTAGAGTCTGTTGCCAAGCAGCCAGAAGTTAAGGCGGAAAATAAGTCTGAAAAGGTGGAAGTCAAGCCTGTCAACAAGCCAGAAGCTAAGGAAAGTAAGCCTGAGGTGAAGGAAAGCAAGCCTGAAGCTAAGGAAGAAAAGGCTGCCAGTCAGCCTGTAGCAGCTCAGCCTGCTGCAACCAATACGGTCTTCACACTGAAGAGCGAGCAGAAGTTTGCTGCCAATGAACCTAAGGTGCTCGGAAAGATAGACCTTTCTACCCTTAATCAGAGCACTCGTCCTAAGAAGAAGACCAAGGAGGAGCGCCGTAAGGAGCGTGAGGACAAGTTTGCCCAGCAGCATAGCGAGCGTAAGAAGCGTGTGCGCATCAATAAGGAGCGTGTAGACATCAATGCCGAGTCTTCGCAGGGCAATAACGGCAAGAACAACAATAACAATGGCGGCAACCAGAACAATAACAATAATGGTGGCGGCAAGAAAAAGAATAAAAACAAGAATAAGAACAATAACAACAAGGGCAATAACCAGCGTCAGATAGAGGTCGACGACGAGGCTGTAGCACGCCAGGTAAAGGAAACCCTTGCCCGTCTTACAAGCAAGAGCCAGAACAAGAAGGGTGCTAAGTACCGTAAGGAAAAGCGCGAGGCTGTGCAGGAGAAACTTCAGGACCAGGTTCGTCAGGAGCAGAAGGAGAGTAAGATACTGAAACTTACAGAGTTCGTGACCGTAAGCGAATTGGCTACGATGATGGATATCAGTGTTACACAGGTTATCTCTACCTTGATGGGTGTTGGAATCATGGTATCTATCAACCAGCGTCTCGATGCTGAAACCATTAATATGGTGGCTGAGGAGTTCGGCTTCAAGACCGAATATGTCAGCGCTGAGGTTCAGGAAGCTGTCAGCGAGGAAGTGGATGATGAGAACGATTTGGTTCCACGTGCTCCAATCGTAACTGTGATGGGTCACGTAGACCATGGTAAGACTTCTTTGCTCGACTACATCCGCAATACCAATGTGATTGCCGGTGAGGCGGGTGGTATTACCCAGCACATCGGTGCTTACAGTGTGACACTGAACAGTGGTCGCAAGGTAACCTTCCTGGATACTCCTGGTCATGAGGCGTTTACCGCCATGCGTGCCCGTGGTGCTCAGGCCACCGATATCGCCATCATCATCATCGCAGCCGACGACTCTGTGATGCCTACTACCAAGGAGGCTATCGCCCATGCTCAGGCTGCAGGTGTGCCAATGGTATTCGCCATCAACAAGATAGATAAGCCAGGTGCCAACCCAGACCGTATTCGTGAGGACTTGGCTAACATGAACTTGCTCGTTGAGGAATGGGGTGGTAAGTACCAGTGCCAGGAAATCAGTGCCAAGAAGGGTATTGGTGTTCACGACTTGCTCGACAAGGTACTCCTTGAGGCTGATATGCTCGACTTGAAGGCTAACCCTAACCGTCGTGCCACAGGTACCATCATTGAGTCTTCACTTGACAAGGGTCGTGGATATGTTTCTACCGTATTGGTTGCCAATGGTACCTTGAAGGTTGGTGATATTGTTCTCGCCGGTACTTCTTGGGGTCGTGTGAAGGCGATGTTCAATGAGCGTAATGCCAACATCAAGTCAGCAGCTCCAGCTGAGCCAGCTATCATCCTCGGTTTGAACGGTGCGCCTACTGCAGGTGACCAGTTCCACGTAATCGAGACTGAGCAGGAGGCTCGCGAAATCGCCAACAAGCGTGAGCAGTTGCAGCGTGAGCAGGGCTTGCGTACTCAGAAGCGCTTGACCTTGGGTGATATTTCTCACCGTATCGCACGTGGTGAGTTCCACGAGCTGAACGTCATCGTGAAGGGTGATACCGACGGTTCTGTTGAGGCATTGAGCGACTCATTCATCAAGCTTTCTACCGAGAAGGTTCAGGTGAACGTAGTGAACAAGGCGGTGGGTCAGATTTCTGAGAACGACGTGATGCTGGCATCTGCTTCAGATGCAGTCATCGTTGGTTTCCAGGTTCGTCCATCTGCCGATGCTCGCAAGGCTGCCGACCGTGAGGGTGTTGAAATCAACACATACTCTATCATCTACGATGCTATCGACGATATCAAGAGCGCGATGGTAGGTATGCTCGACAAGGTGAAGAAGGAAATCGTTACCGGTCAGGTTGAGGTGAAGCAGACCTTCAAGATTTCCAAGGTGGGTACTATTGCCGGTGGTCTCGTTACCGAGGGTAAGGTACACGCTAAGGATAAGGCTCGTGTCATCCGTGACGGTATCGTGATCCGTACTGCTGAGATCGGTGCCTTGAAGCGTTACAAGGACGATGTCAAGGAGGTGGTTACCGGTATGGAGTGCGGTTTGAGCCTCGTCAACTACAACGATATTCAGGAAGGTGACGTTATCGAGACCTTCACAGAGATCGAGGTAGAGCAGAAACTTTAATAAAGTGAAGAGTGAATGAGGAGCGAAGAATTGGAAATGAGGAGTAAGAAACGTAGTTTCGGTCAAATCACCTTTCCTTTCGCTCTATCATATATATAATATAATAAGGTAGGGATGAGCCTCAAGAGGTTTATCCCTATTTATGGTTAAAATAACGAAAGGTTATTCTGAATAACAATGGCAGAGAAAGAGAAAGAACAAAATCAGGTTGTCAAGGACGTGATAGACCAGAAATATGAGTATGGCTTTACCACCGACGTGCATACTGAAATCATAGAGAAAGGACTCAACGAGGATGTTGTGCGCCTTATCTCTCAGAAGAAAGGAGAGCCCGAATGGATGCTCGAATTTCGTCTGAAAGCCTACCATTACTGGAAGACACTTAGGGAACCAAAGTGGGGACATGTACATGTGCCACCTGTCAACTATCAGGAGATATCTTACTATGCCGACCCATTGGCTAAGAAGCCTAAGAACAAGGAGATAGACCCTGAGTTGGAGAAGACATTCGACAAGCTTGGCATTCCTCTGGAGGAGCGCTTGGCTCTGAGTGGAACCGCAGTAGACGCCATCATGGACTCCGTGTCGGTGAAGACAACTTTCAAGGAGAAGCTTCGAGAGAAGGGCGTTATTTTCTGCAGTATTGGTGAGGCCATCAAGGAACATCCCGATTTGGTGAAAGAGTATTTGGGAACAGTAGTGCCATATCGCGACAACTTCTATGCAGCCTTGAACAGCTGTGTGTTCAGTGACGGTTCCTTTGTCTATATTCCAAAGGGTGTTCGCTGTCCTATGGAGTTGAGCAGCTATTTCCGCATTAATGCCCGCAATACAGGTCAGTTTGAGCGTACATTGATTATTGCCGACGACGATGCCTACGTTTCTTACTTAGAGGGATGTACAGCACCTATGCGTGATGAGAACCAGCTCCATGCAGCTATTGTCGAGATTATCGTTAAGGACAATGCCGAGGTGAAGTATTCTACCGTTCAGAACTGGTATCCTGGTGATGAACATGGAAAGGGTGGAGTCTTGAATCTCGTGACCAAGCGAGGCGACTTGCGTGGTGTCAACTCGAAGTTGAGTTGGACTCAGGTAGAGACGGGCTCCGCCATTACCTGGAAGTATCCTTCCTGTGTCCTGCGTGGCGACAACTCTGTAGCTGAGTTTTACAGTGTGGCTGTTACCAACAATTATCAGGAGGCCGATACAGGTACCAAGATGATTCATATGGGTAAGAATACCAAGAGTACCATTATATCGAAAGGTATCTCGGCAGGACATAGCCAGAACTCTTATCGAGGTCTGGTACGTGCCACTGCTAATGCCGACAATGCCCGTAACTACAGTTCTTGTGACTCATTGTTGTTGGGCAGTGATTGTGGAGCACATACTTTCCCATATATGGATGCGCAAAACGATACCGCTGTGTTCGAGCATGAGGCAACCACCTCGAAGATTTCTGAAGACCAGCTCTTCTATTGCAATCAGCGAGGCATTCCAACTGAGGAGGCAGTCGGCCTGATCGTAAATGGTTATGCCAAGGATGTGCTCAACAAGTTGCCTATGGAGTTTGCCGTTGAGGCACAGAAACTCCTGAGTGTTTCACTTGAAGGAACCGTAGGATAATCATCATAATTCTCGATGAAATCGATAAAAATTGACTAAAATTATGTTAGAGGTAAAGAATCTGCATGCAACTATTGCAGGCAAAGAAATATTGAAAGGTATCAACCTGACTATTAATGACGGCGAGATACATGCGATTATGGGACCTAACGGTTCTGGTAAGTCAACCTTGAGTGCTGTGCTCACAGGCAACCCTCTCTATACAGTAACTGAGGGCGAGGCTATCTTCAACGGCAAGAACCTGCTGGATATGAAGCCAGAGGACCGTGCCCGCGAAGGTTTGTTCCTTTCTTTCCAATATCCAGTAGAGATTCCTGGCGTATCTATGACCAACTTCATGCGTGCTGCCATCAATGCCAAGCGCGAGTATCAGGGTTTGGAGCCTTTGAATACAAGTGAGTTTATGAAACTGATGCGCGAGAAGCGAGAGTTGGTAGAACTTGACAGCAAGTTGGCTCGCCGTTCTGTAAACGAAGGTTTCTCTGGTGGAGAGAAGAAGCGCAACGAGATTTTCCAGATGGCAATGTTGGAGCCAAAGCTCTCTATCCTCGATGAAACCGACTCTGGTCTCGACGTGGATGCGATGCGTATCGTGGCTGACGGTGTAAACAAGATGCATACCGACAAGACTTCTGCCATCGTCATTACTCACTATGAGCGTCTGCTCGATATGATTAAGCCAAGTGTGGTTCACGTACTCTATAAAGGTAGAATCGTGAAGACTGCCGGTCCTGAACTTGCCAAGGAGATTGAGGCTCGTGGCTACGACTGGATCAAGGCTGAGGTAGATGAAAAAGAATAAGGAGGATGGCTATGCATTCAGAAAAACAATATTTAGACTTGTATCAGTCTTCGTCGAGAATGATCAAGAAGAACAGTGCCGAGGTGCTCAATGCGGTGCGCGATGCAGCTTTTGAGGACTTCCGTCGCCTGGGCTTTCCTTCTCGCAAGGTGGAGAGATACAAGTACACAGATATGAGTGCCATCTTCGAGCCCGACTATGGTTTGAACCTGAATCGACTGGAGATTCCTGTAGACCCTTATCAGGCTTTCCGTTGTGATGTGCCCAATCTCAGTACTTCGCTATACTTCGTGGTTAATGATGCTTTCTATAACAAAGCTCTTCCAAAGGTAGAACTTCCAGAGGGTGTTATCGTGGATTCTTTGAGCAAGATTGCTGCAGAAAACCCTGAATTCATCGGGAAATACTATGCTAAGATTGCCAAAACAGACGAGGATGGCATTACTGCCCTGAATACAGTCTTGGCTCAGGATGGCTTGTTCATCTATGTGCCCAAGAATGTAAAGGTGGAGCGTACTGTGCAGGTCATCAATATTCTTCGCTCGGACGTCGACCTGATGGTGAATCGTCGTGTTCTCATCGTCTTGGAGCAGGGCGCTGAGGCAAAGTTCCTTTTCTGCGACCATGCAGCTGACGACAAGAATTTCCTTGCCACACAGGTTATTGAGGCTTTTGTAGGCGAGAATGCGAGTCTTGATCTTTATTGTCTTGAGGAGACTCATTACAAGAACCGTCGTGTCAGCAATGTTTATATAGAGCAGCAGGCCAACAGCCGTGTGAACCATAATGTGATAACCCTTCATAATGGTATCACCCGCAACCGTCTCGACTTGGTGTTCAAGGGCGAGGGAGCAGAATGTTTCTGCAATGGTTGTGTCATTGCCGATAAGAATCAGGTGGTGGATAACAATACACTCATTGATCATCAGGTGGGACATTGTACCAGCAATGAACTTTATAAATATGTACTCGATGGTGAGGCACGTGGTGCTTTTGCCGGCAGAGTGCTGGTTCGTCATGGTGCCCAGAAAACTGTTTCTCAGGAAACCAATCAGAACCTCTGTGCAACGAAGACAGCCCGCATGTTCACCCAGCCGATGCTGGAGATTTATGCCGATGATGTGAAGTGTGCACACGGTAGTACTGTTGGTCAGCTCAACGATGCCGCATTGTTCTATATGCAGCAGCGTGGTGTGAGCCGTGAGGAGGCAAAGTTGCTTCTTCAGTTTGCGTTTATCAACGAAGTTATTGACAAGATGGAATTGGAGCCTCTTCGTGATCGCCTTCATCATCTTGTAGAAAAACGTTTCCGTGGTGAACTCAACAAGTGTGAGGGATGCAAGCTTTGCAAGTAATAATATGTAGTAAAAGGAGTTAAGAAGTTAAAGGAGTTAAGACAATTGTTATATTGTTTGAGATTCCTTTTGAAAACAGATTTACCGATGTCTTAACTCCTTTAACTCCTTAACTTCTTAACTCCTTAAAATTATGTATGATATTAACAAAGTAAGAGCCGATTTCCCGATACTTTCGAGAACGGTGTACGACAAGCCTTTGGTTTATCTCGATAATGCTGCTACTACACAGAAGCCTTTATGTGTGCTTGATGCTATGCGTGACGAATATCTTAACGTCAATGCCAATGTGCATAGAGGTGTGCATTACCTTTCTCAGCAGGCTACAGATCTTCATGAGGCTGCCCGCGAGACAGTACGCAAGTTTATCAATGCTCCCAAAGTAGAGGAAATCATCTTTACCCGTGGTACTACCGAGAGTCTGAATCTCGTTGTCTCCTCTTTCTGTGATGAGTTTATGAGCGAGGGCGACGAGGTCATCATCTCTACTATGGAGCACCATTCCAATATTGTGCCTTGGCAGTTGCAGGCAGCCAAGAAAGGCATTGCCATCCGTGTTATCCCTATTAACGAAAAAGGAGAGATAAACATCGATGAATTCGCCAGTTTGTTCAACGAACGTACCAAGATTGTCAGTATTACCCAGGTAAGCAATGTGCTCGGTACGGTGAATCCTGTGAAAGAGATGATCAAGATAGCTCATGAGCATGATGTGCCCGTGATGGTGGATGGAGCTCAGAGCACACCTCATTTCAAGGTCGATGTACAGGATTTGGATTGCGAGTTCTTTGCTTTCAGTGGTCATAAGATATATGGACCTACAGGTATCGGCGTGCTCTACGGCAAGGAAGAATGGCTTGACCGTATGCCTCCTTACCAGGGAGGTGGCGAGATGATAGAGAGTGTGAGCTTCGAAAAGACCACTTTCGAGAAGTTGCCCTTCAAGTTTGAGGCAGGAACTCCCGATTATGTGGCTACTCATGGTTTGGCCAAAGCCATCGATTATGTGTCGGCTCTTGGTATGGACAATATTGCCCAGCACGAGAAAGAACTTACACGCTACTGTATGGAACAGATGCGAACCATCGATGGAATCAGACTTTTTGGAGAGCAAGAAGGCAAGGATGCTGTGGTAAGTTTCCTTGTAGGCGATATTCATCACATGGATATGGGCACACTTCTCGATCGTCTTGGCATTGCAGTTCGTACAGGTCATCATTGTGCTCAGCCTCTGATGGACCGTTATGGCATCTTAGGAACCGTTCGAGCCAGCTTTGCGCTTTATAATACCAAGGAAGAGGTTGATGCTTTGGTAGCAGGAGTGAAGCGTGTGGCACAGATGTTTTAGGTATAGCTTCGGAATATATAGAAAGTAGTTGGTTAGGAACTTTTGAAAGTATCTTAGGGTAAAAGGAAAAATCCTAAGATACTTTTTCTCTTTATATACCCTTATACGTTGGCTTAAGCTATTAAATAAAGGCAGCGCATGTACGTTCCGACAATGGGTTAATGATGATATGTTAAAAGAGTGCCCAAAAGTCGTTCCATATTTTGGGCACTCGTTGACCACGTGCTGGGCAACATATGCCCAGCGCATGTTCACCGAGGGACCAACGCGTGGTCAATGAGTGCCCAGCGCATGGTCATGGTGCGAACATTTATTTAGATTGAATGGAAATATATGGAAGTGTACAAATTCATATAGTTGTAATATGTAAAAAACAATAATTTTGCATCAAACTAAAACAATTTGCAATATTCAGATTGTGCATCTTCTGCCGATAAAACCTTAGCAGAAGTGGTCGATGTGCCAAGATGTACAAGGAACCACCTTAAGCCACTCTTCTTATAGTTGACGGAGAATGAAACTTGCTAAAAACAGAAACAAATTCAAATATTATAAACTAAAAAATTCATTTTATGCAAAACAAATCACTTATGTTCCAGGTTTGCATGGTATTGTTCATGCTGCTGGTAGCTCCTGTGAAAGGCCTCGCTCAAGGGGTGACTATTTCAGGACAAGTGACGGATGACATGGATGTAGTTATCGGTGCGACGGTAAAAGTTGTGCCAGGTAATACAGGCACCGCTACCGACGTGGATGGTAACTTTAAGCTGACCGTTCCTTCATCTGCCAAGTCTTTGGTTATTTCTTATGTAGGTTACAAGACAAAGACAGTAGACATCAAGGGCCGTACACAGATTAATGTACAGCTCGAGCCCGAGGCTCAGATGCTCGACGAGGTTGTTTCTATTGGTTATGCCAAGGTAAAAAGGAAAGATTTGACTGGTGCAACAGCTTCTGTAAATGGTAAGGAACTGGTAAATGTACCTGTTACGTCTGCTGCACAAGCTTTAGCAGGAAAAGCAGCGGGCGTTAATATCATTTCTAAAAGTGGTGCACCTGGTTCCAGTTCTACTGTAACAGTTCGAGGTGGTATGTCCTTAACTCAAGGCTCAGAGCCACTGTATATTGTGGATGGCTTCGAAATGAGCAATGCCTTGGAGAATATTGATGTAAATGATATTGAGAGTATTGATGTTTTGAAGGATGCTTCTTCTACTGCGATTTATGGTGCTCGTGGATCTAATGGTATTATATTGATTACGACAAAATCAGGTCATAAAGGTAAGACCCAAATCAACTATAACACTTATTTTGCTTTTGATGTGTTGTCTAAGAAGTTGGATATGATGAGTAATGCTGCTGATTTTGTTAAATATCAGTATGAGATGGCAGCTTTGAATGGTAAGGCTTCTATTTGGAGTAATGTGTTTGATAATGGTAAGGCAACTGATGAAGCTGATTTTTATACGGGTGTTTATGATCGTATAGAAAGTAATTATGCAAATGCTGCTTCTTTAGATTGGCAGGATGAAGTGTTTGGCGGTTCTGCTTTCAAGCAAAATCACAACATTAATATTACTACCGGTACCGATAAGACTCAGGTAATGTTGAGCTACAATTATTATAATCAAGATGGATTGTTGGCTAACCATAATGACAAAAAGAACTCTTTCCGTGCAAAGGTGAATTCTGAGCTTTATAAAGGAATCCGTTTAGATGTGAACACAATGTTTAGTGGACGTAGTGTACATGGTGGAGGAGCTTATTCTGGAATGAAGAGTGTCCTTCTTCAACCTATTACAGGAGGTACTATGTTTACTCTGGATCAACTGCTTAACGAACAGACTTATCCTGACTTTTCCAGCCTTGACTCTTCTTACGATACTGCCAATCCGTTGATCCAAAATCTTGCTTCAACAAGTAAGAAACATTCACGTCTTTTTACTGTTAATGCTGGCTTGGAATTTGATTTCTTGAAACATTTTACTTGGCGTACAGCAGGTAGTTATACTTGGAGCAATGCCAAGTCAACTTCTTTTGCAGATGAAAGATCTACATCTTACATCATGGATCCTGTTAATACGGGTATTAACGGTAGTATAGGTAATAGCGAAAGCTATAAGTGGCAAGTTACTAATACATTGAATTATCACCAAACTTTTGCAAAGAAGCATAAAATAACAGCTTTGTTGGGTCAAGAAACGACTTACTCTGAGTCAGAGAGTAATTCTATGACCTTAAATAAGTTCCCTGTTCCTAACCATGGCTTGGATGATATTTCTGTAGCTAATGTAAAGGAAAAAAGCTCGGGACATTCTCATAGTGGAATCGTTTCTTTCTTCGGTCGTTTAAATTACAATTACGACGAACGTTATATATTGACAGCGTCTCTTCGTGCTGATGGTTCTTCCAAGTTCGCTCGTGGTCATCAGTGGGGATATTTCCCTTCTATTGCAGGTGCTTGGCGTATCTCAGAGGAAAAATTCTTTAAGGATAAACCAATCAATGATGTGGTTAGTAGTTTGAAGTTACGTGTGGGTTATGGTGCTACAGGAAATAATGATATTTCTGATTATCTGTATCGTACCAACGTGTCACAGACCATCTATCCTATGAATAACAGTACCACTAATCCAGCTTATGCATTGAGTGGTACACTTGGAAATAGTGCTTTGCAGTGGGAAACTTTAAAGTCAACTAATATTGGTGTGGATGTATCTTTTCTGAAAAGTCGTATTAATTTGACTGCTGAATGGTATAACAACGAGGCAAGCAACTTGTTGATGCAGAGTGTTGTTCCTGCAAGTACAGGTTATACATACCAATATCAGAATATTGGTAAGATGCGCAATCGTGGTTGGGAATTTACTTTGAATACAGTCAATGTACAGACTAAGAATTTCCGTTGGACTTCTGATTTGAATCTGTCTTTCAATAAGTCAAAGGTGATTTCTTTGGAAAACGGACAAGACAGTAAAGTGTTCACTGTTGGTGGTAACAGAAGTGGTTCTGTAACTTATTATGCAACAGTAGGTCAAGAGTTGGGAGATATGTATGGTTATAAATACGAAGGTATCTATACAACCGATGATTTCGAAGAAGTAAATGGTAAGTTTGTACTTAAAGAAGGTGTAGTCTCTGTAGATAAGACAAATATCCAGCCTGGTGACATCAAGTTTGCAGCAGACAACGAGGATGGAACTAAGTTTACAAAAAAGATGGTTAAGATAGGTAACGGTACACCTGATTGCGTTGGTGGCTTCAACAATACAATTACCTATAAAGGATTCGATTTCAACATGTTTATGAAGTTCTCGATAGGGAATGACATTTACAATGCCACTAAGCATAGCTTGAGCCCATACGCCATGTTCCAAAATGTTCCTTCAGAATTTGGTGACAACTATTATCGTCTCATAGATCCAACGACAGGTAAAACTGCGACTACTTTAGCTCGTTTGAAGGAGTTGAATCCAAATGAAGCTTCTCGTACATGGAGTCCAAGCAAGGTGAATACCAATTGTATCACTTATCCTTCTTCTTATTATGTAGAGGATGGTTCATATTTACGTTTGTCGCAGATTACCTTGGGATACACATTCCCTAAAGCTTGGGTGAGCAAGGCATATATCAGCAATGCCCGAATCTACTTTACTGTTTATAATGTGGCAACCATTACAGGCTATGACGGTTATGATCCAGAGGTGTCTGCTGCAAAAGGTGTAGCTACAACTCCAGGTTATGACAGTTCTACTTATCCTCGCTCAAGGAGCTTTGTTGTGGGCTTGAATGTTACATTCTAAGTTTAAGTGTAAAATATTAAATACGAAAAGTAATGAAGATAAATAAGATATTCGTGGCTGTAATGGCTGCAATCGGACTGACCTCTTGTAACGATTGGCTTGATATGGAGGCTTATAAATCTGACGATACAGAGTTCGCTTTTCAGAATGAAACTAATGCAGACTTGTTCGTACAAGGGTGTTATAGAGGTATTGTCCCAGGCGATTTTTATTATCAAATGGGCATGGGTGATGGTGTTATGCATTCATGTGAGGATGGAACAACCAACAACTCTAAGTATAATATTTGTAACTATAAGTATGATGCTACTACTCCTACGACTTTGACAGGAGTATATAATGAAGAGTATGGTGCAATAGAGCAAGCAAACATTGCCATCAAAAAATTGAGTGAAATGGCGGAGAGCGATAAGCGTAACTCGATGTTAGGTGAGGCCTTGTGCCTTCGTGCTTTCGGTTATCTTAACTTAATACGTGTTTATGGTGATGTGCCAGCTCGTTGGTTGCCTATGGATGATATTTCAGATAAGAATGAGGCCTTGTATCCAAAGCGTACTTCACGTGATGTAATCTATGACAAGATAATCGCAGACCTTCAGCAGGCGGTTGATTATTTGCCATGGTTCTCTGAGAGCGGATATGCGACTACAGAACGCTTTACTAAGCAGGCAGCTTATGCTTTGCTTGCACGTACAGCGCTATATGCTGGTGGCTATTCTCTTCGCTGGAATCTTGAGACCAATGACGTTAATACCATGCAAGTAAAGCGTCGTGACGATGCAGAACGAGTAAAGGAATTGTATCAGATTGCAGACAATGCTTGCAAGGCTGTTATTAATAAAGGAGAAAACTATTTGGTAAAAGCAGCTAACGGCAAGAGTGGTTATGAGAATTTATGGTATAACTTTGATCAGCGTAATCTGACCTCTGTTAATTCTGAGATGCTTCTCTCTTTAGCTCAATATGGTTCAGAGACCAACTCTAAATTCCAGATTTATGCACATCCAGGTTCAAGAGGCGGCACGTTTGGTTCACGCAAAGCTATGCAGTTTATTTTGCCTACCTATTATCTCTCTTTTGACAAGAAAGATACTCGTAGAGATGTCAATTGTACTTCTTACAGTATTTATTTCTTAAATAAAGGTAAGAGTAGTGATACTTGGGTCGATGTTGGTACAACTTACTCTTGCATCATGTCTGGAAAGTTCCGTCTTTCTTGGTGTGTCGAGCCACAAGATGCGAGCAAACGTAACTTGAATATTCCAATTCTTCGTTATGCAGATGTGCTCCTGATGTATGCAGAGGCTGAGAATTTCTTGAATAATGGACCGACTTCTGAAGCAAAGAATGCATTAAAGGAAGTACGTGAACGTGCAGGAATTGCTGATATGGAGATTCCTTCAACTCAAACAGCCTTCGATGATGCTTTGGCTCAAGAAAGGAAGTGGGAATTTGCTACAGAGTTTATGCTCCGAACAGATTTGATTCGTATGGGACGTTTGGCTAAGGAAATTGCTCAGACAAAGCAGGATATGAAGGATTTGTCTGATAAACGAGGAGCATATGCTAATGTTGCTACTTATCGTCTTTACAAGTTCCACAAAGATGCGCAAGTATATGGCGACGAGTTCTTGGCTGTTGACTATATTGACATTACTGATGCTCACGAAATCGAAATTTTGAAGACCGTTCCTAATCAGGCAAAGTTGGCAGAAATTGTTCAAGCGCATGGAATAGCTGTGAATAATGGCGATAAATGGTATCCTGTCAACATGTTTGAGGCATATAACAGCTCATTCAATGTAAAGGCACGTCAGTCTGTTGGTTTCTCTGGTGGTGCTAAGGCTTTACAGATAGGTAATATCATTTATACCAAGCCTACAGGAAAGTCTGAGAATGGAGGAACTTATCCTAATTGGATTGAGGCTGCAGACGGAAGTGATGGCTTGTATTATGGATATGAGGAAAATCATTGCGAATTACTTCCTTTTGCAAACAAGAGTGCTGGTCATCCAATGGTTGACAACCCTAACCTGACTCAGTTGCCAGGTTATTAATAAATGATAATAGACTATCTCGCTAAGGCAGGGAATCTATCTCAGTGAGATAGTCTATCGTTTTATTCGGTAAATGCAAATTACATGAAATAGCTTTTCATGTTGATATTTGTTCTTTATTCTTGAAAACTAAACTAATAACTAAACTAATAACTATGACAATGAGAAAATCAACTAAGTTTTTGTTCTCAGCATTGCTGGTAAGTAGTTGCTTGGCAACTCAAGCTCAGCAATTGGCATTTCCTGAAGCTCAGGGATGGGGACGTTTTGCGGTAGGTGCCCGTGATGGAGGTACAGTTTATCATGTTACTAATTTGAATGATTCTGGTACTGGGTCTTTGAGAGATGCCATCAGTCAGCCCAATCGCATAATCGTGTTTGATGTCGCTGGTGTCATCAACATTAAGGGCCGATTGGTTTTTAAAAACAACTTATATATTGCGGGTCAGACAGCTCCAGGCGAAGGTATAACCGTCTATGGTAATGGCGTGTCCTTCTCGGGTTCAGACAATATTATCGTACGCTATATGCGTTTCCGTATGGGACACAATGGCTCGTCGGGAAAAGATGCGGCAGGTATAGCCAACGGACAGAATATGATATTCGACCATTGTTCTTTCTCTTGGGGATTGGATGAGACGTTTTCCATCAATCCAGACAACAAAGGTGTCGTTCCTGGCTACATAACGATTTCGAATAGTATTATGGGACAAGGGTTGATGCCTCATAGTGCGGGAGGCTTGATGCAGTCTGACTACATTTCGCTCTATCGCAATCTTTATGTAGATAACGCAACTCGTAACAACAAGATAAAAGGAAAAACCCAGTATGTAAACAATATCGTTTATAATTGGAAGAATGGTTGTTACATTATGGGTGGAGACTCTAAGGGAGATTCCTTTGCTAATATAGAAGGCAATTTGTTTATCAATGGTCCTGCTAACGGTGGAAATGCCTTTTCTGGTGGAGGAGGAGAAGGTGCGTTTAGCTTCTATGGAGAGGATAACTGGCAGGATAGCAATATGGATGGTAAGTTTGACCCTGCTGAGGTGACAAACTATGCGGCAGGTGTGCGTCAAACGACTCGCTATGATTATCCAGAGATGCCAAAGTATCCCGGCAATAGTTTGTTGACCAATCTGCTTCCTACTGTAGGAGCGTCTTTGCCATATCGCGACTATGCGGATTGTTATATGGTTGACGAAGTTAATTCTCTTGGAAAGAGTGGAGAATTGATATCTAATGAGGAAAATCTGGTATATGGTAGCCCTGCTACATGGACTGTTTGGGGAGGCAATAAAAAAGTAGATACCGATGGTGACGGTATGCCTGACGAGTGGGAGAAAACGCATGGGACAGATCCTAACAAGGATGATGCGATGGTAATCGCAACCAATGGGTATGCTAACATCGAGAACTACATCAACGGCATTACTGTCGATGACCGCGATTATTTCTTACGTGCCCCGATGTGTGTGGAATTTGTTTCTGCTACAACTACGAGTATTAAGTTGAAGTGGAGAGATTATACGTATGCTGAGGATGGCTTTATTGTAGAACTGAAGAAGGCTGGTGAAGAGGCTTGGAAAGAAGTGGCTCGTGTGGCAGCTAATTCGACTTCGTGTACAATTGAAGGTCTTGAACCAGGCACTGCTTTCTTGACGAGAGTGCGTGCTTTCGAAGGTTCCGACAAATTCTCCGAGTATTCTCCAGAGCTCACGATGGCCACTCGTCCTGTAGAAGCAGGCATGTTGGATATAGATTCTTATCAACCAGATTTGACATGGGATAATTCTGCTACTGTTTGGGATTATAGTGCCAAAAGTTGGAATGGTGGTTTAGCGTCTTTTACTGATAACGAAAAGGTGCTCTTCGATGCCTCAAAGGATGTTCATGTGGCACTGGATGAGACTGTGAGTCCTGCTGCTCTTGTCGCCAAAGGTGATGGAAACGTAGAGATATCTGGCGCTGGTGCAATCGCTGGTGAGACTTCTGTCAATAAAGCCGGTGAAGGCACTCTGACATTAAATACATTAAACAATTACACCGGAGCCACGGTGCTTCATGAAGGAGTGTTGGCTTTCAATACTTTGAAAAATGGCAGTGAGCCCAGCTCTATTGGTGCGAGTGCAAACTTTGCGCAGAGTTGGATTTTTGATGGAGGAACTTATCGCTATACAGGAGAAACAACTGCTACGGATAAAGCGGCTCAGATAAAGAGGGAATCGACTTTTGAAGTAGAGAATAGTGCTGCGACGGTTACGATGAATGGATCGTTTGAAGGAGACGGCAATATAGTCTTTGATGGAAAAGGTCAAGTATCTGTTGCCTCAAGTAAGTTCTTTGGCTACAAGGGAACGACGATTCTTCGTGGAGGAACTCTCAATCTCTCGACTATTGAGGTCGCAAAAGCGGGTATAGGTTCTTCTTCCAAGCTGATTATGGAAGGAGGAGAACTGAAGACAAATGGTGAGGATAACAGTTTTGAGACTTACTCATTCCCGATAGAAGTGAAGGAAGGAACGGTTTCGCAGTTCTCTCCACACCGCAATTGTTATATAGCTACACCATTGACCGGGTCTGGTACTCTTCAACTGAATGTTCCTTATTTGCGAGAGTATCTGAAGGGTGATAACTTCTCAGCATTTGCAGGACGTTTGGTTGCAAATGGTATCTCTTCTGAAAAAGAAGGGTCTTTGTTCTTGCTGAATGATAATTCCGTTAATTTCAAGAATAGTGTTGTGGAGTTGGCAGGTAACGCTCGTATGGGAATTTGGGCTACGAAAGGTAATGCTACCATAGGAGGATTATCAGGTGCTTCAACTACTTATTTGAGTGGAAGTAGTAAAAAAACAAAAGATTTTGAGTGTATTTGGAACATAGGAACCGCCAATACGGATGAGACTTTTGCTGGAAGAATCAACAATTGGTCTATGAGTGGCAGTAGCTCAAAGTATCAAGGTACGGTAAATATCAATAAGCAAGGTACTGGTTATTGGCGTTTGACAGGTGACAACGACTATAAGGGTGTCACCAACGTACAAGGTGGTAATTTGATAGTTAATGGCACAAATAGTGGAACAGGAGCAGTAAATGTCATGAAAGATGCAACTCTATCAGGTGAGGGAAGTATTGCTGGTGCTGTTTGTGTAGATGCAGGTGCCACGATCCAGGCAGGAGATTTCGAAAAAGGCGCTAATGGCGCCAAGTTGTCTTTGAAAAGCTCTTTGACCGTCAAAAGCTGTGGTATTGTTAATGTGTTGTTGGAAGGTACAAGCAACAATGTGATAGCTTCTGATGCTGTAACCTTGGAGGATGGCGCTGTCATCCAAATGGGAGACGCGGATGTACCAATGACCTTTGTCGATGGAGAAGTATTCAAAGTCTTCTCTTCTGGAGTGACATTAGGCGGAACAGTAAAGATGATTCCAGAGAAACCAGGAGAGGGACAAGTTTGGGATTTGACTTCTCTTTCTACTGAAGGTATTGTCAAGGTCGCCACTGCTACAGGTGTTGGAAATATATCTATGCAGGAAATCCCTGCCAAAGTAGAATACTACGATTTGTCAGGAAGAAAAATCTCTAATGTGGGTGATGGTGCATATTTGTTGCGATTGACTACAAAAGCCGGAAAAGTGGTAACACGAAAAATCATGAAATGAAATGATGGGTGGAAGTGTACACAATTGTACACTTCCTCCTATATATGCACACGAGATATAAAATAACTTCTTAAAAGAATCATAAATGTGTGTCTGTGCCTTGTTTGCTATAAATGCACCTTATTTTATCTATAATAAGTGCACACCTTATATAAAATAGGTATTTTAGTTCAGACATATTTTATTTACTTATTTGCCATTTATAGCAAATACTCGTCCAATACTATGTGCGTGAAATTCCGTTTGATAGAATAGAAATATATGATAGTGTACAATTTTGTATAGCTATAATATGTGAAAAGCACTAATTTTGCCATCGAAAATAGCTAAAAACAAATGAAAAAATTAATCTTAAGTATTTGCCTGTTGTTTGCATTGAGCTCTGTGGCTCAGCAACCCATCGACAGAAAGAAGGTGGTAGAGCGTAACAATCCACATGTTACAACAATGGATTCGCTCAACTCGCTCTCTGTAGGTAATGGTGGTTTTGCCATGACAGTAGATGGAACAGGTCTGCAGTCTTTCCCTAAGTCCTATTCTCACGGTGTTCCATTGGGAACCATGAGCGACTGGGGCTGGCATTCTTTTGCCAATCCGGAGAATTATCAACCAGAGGAAAGCTGGCGTTATTATGATTTTGGCAGAGGCCGTAAGGAACCTTATGCCACACAGGTAAAGGACAACAAACGAGCCAAGGCTGCTGGCGACTGGTATCGCGTAAACCCTCATCGTCTGCATTTGGGTACATTGGGATTGTCGCTGGGTGCAGATCCTAAGCAGATCAAGCAGATAGACCAGACACTGAATATGTGGGAAGGTATGATCAAGAGCAGCTTTATATATAAAGGTAAGGCATACCAAGTGGAAACGACATGCGACCCTGTTCTCGATATGATAGCTACCCATATACAGTCTAAGGGAACCATCGCTGTGGATGTACGCTTCGCTTATCCTACTGGTGGACATTGCGATGATGCCTGCGACTGGACTAAAGATAAGTTGCATTCCACGACACTTGTTGCTCAAACATCCAACTCTGCAGTTTTAAAGAGAATAATCGATGAAACCGTATATTTTGTGATGTTAAGATGGCAAGGTGCTGCTAAATTAAAGCAGAAAGGCAAGAACTTCTATCAGTTGCAAGCCAAGTCTTCTGACCTGAAACTTACCTGCGAATATGCTGAGCAGACATCCACAGCCAACAAGACCTTTGCCGAAGTAGCTGACGCTGCCAAGGCATACTGGATGGGTTATTGGAAAAAAGGTGGTATGGCAGACTTCTCCAACTGCAAGGATTCCCGTGCCAAGGAGATGGAGCGCCGCGTAGTATTGAGCCAGTATCTGCTCGCCATTCAGGATGCAGGCGATACACCTCCACAGGAGACAGGACTCACCTATAATTCATGGTTTGGCAAATTTCATTTGGAGATGATTCTCTGGCATCAGGCACAGTTTGCCTTGTGGGGACACCCTGAGATGTTGGAACGTTCACTTTCCTGGTACATCAAGGCAGAAGCCAATGCCCGCAAGATAGCCGAGCGACAGGGCTTCAAGGGAGTGCGCTGGATGAAGATGACCGACCCTTGGGTAGGCGAGGCACCTTCAGGAGTGGGAAGTTTCCTTATCTGGCAACAGCCTCACCTTATTTATTTGGCAGAGTTGCTCTATCGTGCCAACCCAACACCTGCACTCTTGCAGAAATATGCACGCTTGGTCGATGAAACCGCCGAGTTTATGGGCGACTTTGCTGATTATGACAAGCAGAACGACCGCTATATCCTTCGTGGTTGTATAGCAGCTCAGGAAACTCTGCCAGCAGCAACAACCATCAATCCTCCTTTCGAGTTGAGTCAGTGGCATTGTGCCCTTCAGATTGCACAGACCTGGCGTGAGCGATTGGGCAAGGAGCGCAATGCACATTGGGATGATGTCATTCAGAAGATATCTCCATTGGCATCCAAGGACAGTCTGTATCTCGCAGCAGAGACCGAGCCTGATACTTATAAGAATGAAAAGATGTACAGCGATCACCCAGCAGTGATGGGAGCGATAGGTCTGTTCCCATATAACAGTCGTCAGATTGACTTTGCCAAGATGAAGAAGACAGAACAGTGGATTTGGAAGAACTGGAAGTGGGAGACATCCTGGGGATGGGATTATCCGATGATGGCTATGGGAGCCGCCCGCATGGGAGAGCCCGAGAATGCAGTTGGAACCTTGCTGATGAAGCAGCAGAAGAACACCTATTTGGTAAGTGGTCATAATTATCAGGATGGTCGTCTTCGCATCTATCTTCCTGGCAATGGAGGTTACCTGATGGCTGTAGCTATGATGTGTGCAGGCTGGGACGGAAGTGTTCATCCCAATCCAGGTTTCCCACAAGATGGCAACTGGGATGTGAAATGGGAAGGTCTGAAACCCCTCTTTTAGTCTGGTAGGAGAAAAAGCCACACTGCTAAATACGTTCGTGAATACAACAATAAACTAATATAAACTTAAAAAATCATTTTATGCAAAACAAATCACTTATGTTCCAAGTATGCATGGTATTGTTCATGCTACTGGTGGTTCCTGTGAAAGGCCTCGCTCAAGGGGTGACTATTTCAGGACAAGTGACGGATGACATGGATGTAGTTATCGGTGCGACGGTAAAAGTTGTGCCAGGTAATACAGGCACCGCTACCGACGTGGATGGTAACTTTAAGCTGACCGTTCCTTCATCTGCCAAGTCTTTGGTTATTTCTTATGTAGGTTACAAGACAAAGACAGTAGACATCAAGGGCCGTACACAGATTAATGTACAGCTCGAGCCCGAGGCTCAGATGCTCGACGAGGTTGTTTCTATTGGTTATGCTAAGGTAAAGAAAAGAGACCTGACTGCCGCTACAGCTTCAGTCAGCGGTAAGGATCTTGCCAATATACCTGCTACTTCTGCCGCTCAGGCTTTGACAGGTAAGGCTGCCGGTGTGAACATCATTACCCAGAGTGGTGCGCCAGGTGCCGATATCAATATTACTGTACGTGGTGGTACGTCTATCACACAGAGTACCAAGCCACTCTACATCGTGGATGGTTTCCAGATGGAAGATGGTTTGAGAAATGTGGATATCAACGATATCGAGACCATCGACGTGATGAAGGATGCTTCTGCTACAGCTATTTATGGTGCTGCTGGTGCCAATGGTGTAATCCTTATTACTACCAAGAGCGGTAAGGCCGGCAAGACTGAGGTTTCTTATAATGGTTATGTAAGTTTCCAGCGTCTTGGCAAGAAGCTCGACCTGCTTGGCGTTCAGGATTACGTGAAGTATCAGTATGAGTTCCAGACTCTTCGTGGCAACGAGGATGCTTTCGCAAGCCTTTTTGGTGGCAGCGTAAGTGATGCCGACTTCTATACAGGCGCTTATGACCGTATAGCAAGCGAATATGGCAACCGTGCCGGTATCGACTGGCAGGACGAGGTGTTCGGATCTACTGGTGTGGCTCAGACACATAATATCAATATCTCTGGTGGTAGCGAGAAGACAAAGTATATGCTCAGCTACAACTACACTGGCGAGGATGGTATCATGGCAAAGCATGGTTACTATAAGAACAGTGTCCGTGCCAAGATCAATCACGAACTCTGGAAGGGCGTACGCTTCGACTTCTCTTCTGCTTTGCAGATGACCAAGCTCGAAGGTGGTGGCTCTCTTGGTGGTACATTGAAGCAGACGATTCTTCAGCCTGTAACAGGTGGTATTCGCTTTACCAACGAGCAGATGCTTGGCGAAGACCTCACAGATGCTTTCGATGCCATCCCTGGTAGTAACAACTACGACTCTAACAACCCAATTCTTACCAATAACGCTATCACAAACGAGAAGTTTACTCGTCTTGCTACAGTGAATGCAGGTATTGAGTTTGATATTATCAAGAATCTGACATGGCGTACAGCTGGTAGCTATCAGTGGAAGCAGACTCGTACCGACTATTGGGACGATGGTTCTACCAAGACAGCTGCTGCCAACAAGAGCCCTTATGGTTATGGCAAGCGCAACAATGCAGAGGCTTACCAGTGGCAGATTACCAATACATTGAACTATTCTTTCGACCTCAACAAGGATCATCATTTCTCTGCATTGCTCGGTCAGGAGACTACTTATTGGGAGACCATGAAGCTCGAAAACGAGTATCGTGAGTTTTCTGATGGAAACTTCGGTTTGAATGATGTCAGCATGGGTATTCCTGCTGTATGGAAATCAGGTAAGAGCCGTCGTGGTCGTGTGTCTTGGTTCACCCGTGTATCTTACAACTATCTGGACCGTTATCTTGTCAACGCTACTCTTCGTGGTGACGGTTCTTCTAAGTTTGCTAAGGGCAACCAGTGGGGTTACTTCCCATCTGCATCTGCTGCATGGCGTATTTCAGAGGAACCATTCATGGAAGGTTTGAAGGATATCTTCGACAACTTGAAGCTCCGTGTAGGTTATGGTACGGCCGGTAACGATAACATCGACGACAATATGTATGCTACTTCTTACGGCTCTGGCCATTATGGCATTGGCGGTAAGGACTATATCACTTATGTTCCAGGTAAGACTCTTGGAAATAAGGACCTCAAGTGGGAGAAGACAGAGACTGTCAACGTGGGTCTTGACGTTTCGGTATTTGGCAGCCGCCTCAATGTAGGTATCGACTGGTACAACAATACCTCTAAGAACCTGCTTATCAAGAACCAGATTCCTTCTTCTACAGGTTATACAACACAGTATCAGAATGTAGGTTCTATCCGCAACCGTGGTGTGGAAATTGTTATCAACGCAACACCAGTTCGTACAAAGGACTTCACATGGTCAACAGATTTCAATGTAGCTTTCAACCGCTCTAAGGTGCTCGATATCTATGGTGGCAGCAGTGAGTCAGACTACTTTATCCAGGATTACGAGTCTCGTATGGGCTTCAAGATCGAGAAGGGCAAACCTCTCGGACAGTTCTATGGTTTGGTATATGATGGTCTTTACACTACATCCGACTTCATTCAGAACGAAGATGGTACTTACAAGTTGAAGGATGGAATTGCCAGCCTGAAAGGTTTCGATCGCAAGGCAGTGAAACCAGGTGATGTGAAGTATAAGACATTTGCAGGTGAAACAGATAAGGATGGTAACCCTGTATGGAGTGTTAACGACCGTACCGTTATTGGTAATGCAGCTCCTGACTTTACAGGAGGTTGGAACAATACCTTTACCTATAAGGGATTCGACCTGACCGTCTTCATGAACTTCTCAGTAGGCAACGATGTGTTCAACATGAGTACTCAGCGTTTTGTTGGTCCTTACTTGGCCAACCAGAACACCATCTCAGACATGGCTAACCGATACACCCTCATCGACCCACTCACAGGTAAGGAGTCTACCAACCTTGCTCGTTTGGCAGAGTTGAACCCAGGTGAGGACAATGGCAGCCGTATGTGGAATATTTCTTCCAATAACAAGTATGCCATCTCCGACCATAGCAGCTATTATATCGAGAATGGTTCATTCCTTCGTCTGAACACCATCACTTTGGGTTATACATTCCCTAAGACATGGTTGAAGAAGATCTACTTGCAGAAGGCTCGTGTATATGCGACGATGAACAATATCTGCACTATTACAGGTTACTCAGGCTATGACCCAGAGGTTTCTGCTTCAGGAAGCGCCCTGACTCCAGGTGTGGACAATTCTTCTTACCCACGTGCTAAGAGCTGGGTAGTAGGTGTAAACTTAACATTCTAATCAATTCATTCTAACAAGAGTAATATATGAATAAGATATTAAATATATTAGGTGTTACGGCCATAGCTTTGACCATGACATCTTGCCAGGACTGGTTGGATATGCCATCTGAGTCATCTGCCGACAGCGGTTCTGTCTTTGAGACAGTATCCCGTGCAGAACTTGCCACAGTGGGTGCTTATGCCAGCCTCCATACTCAGGAGCTGGGCTATCAGCTGCTTGAGGGTACAGACGAGTGTGCCTCAACAGAGAGCAACTCTAAGTATGACGTTTCCAACTATAACTTCACCAACGTCACAGGTATGCTCAGCAATACATATACTTCTATGTATGCAGCCATCGAGTATGCCAACGTTTGTATTCAGAAGTTGCCCGGTATGAGCGTTTCTGAGAGCGAGAAGGGTAAGGTGAATGCGCTCCTTGGCGAAGCGTTGGCCATCCGTGCCTATGCTTACTGGAATCTAATTCGCTTCTATGGCGACGTTCCTTTCACAACAGTTCCAACATCTGAGTTGACAACCTTCACTTCTTCACGTACCGACCGTGATGTGATCTACGATCAGTGCATTGCCGATTTGCAGAAGGCTGTAGAACTCCTGCCATGGCAGGGTGAGGCCAATGCTCCTTCTACACCTGAGCGTTTCTGCAAGAACTCTGCTTATGGCATCTTGGCCCGTGTGGCTCTCTATGCTGCTGGCTACTCTCTGCGTTGGGACCTCAACACCTACGATGCTTCTACCTTGCACATCGCACGCCGTGAAGATGCTGCACGTGTGAAGGAACTTTATCAGATTGCTGCTGATGCCTGCAAGGCTGTTATCGAAAAGCGTCAGAATGGCTTGCTCGACAACTACGACCAGTTGTTCAGAGATTTGGGTAACCAGACCTACAACAAGGAAACCATGTTGGAGTATGGTTGGTATGGCGAGAATGCTACCGATGTAAGAACAGGTTATGTCAATGGTATCCCAACTTCAGGAAACGACAACTCTGAAGGCGGTATGGGTAAGGGTGGCTCACAGATGATGGCTTATCCTACTCTCTTCTTCGACTATGACAAGGATGACCAGCGTCGTGATGTGTCTGTCTGCAACTACGGCATCGTGCTTAGTGCCAAGGGCAATAAGTATCAGATGAATACTTACAATGGTATGGGTGTGGGCAAGTACCGCATCAACTGGAAGAAAGAGATGGGCGCAACCAACAGTAAGCGTAACATCAATTTCCCATTGCTTCGCTATGCCGACGTGTTGTTGATGTATGCTGAAGCTCTGAACGAGGTGAACAATGGTCCTACTCAGGAGGCCATCAATGCAGTGAAGGAAGTACGCAAGCGTGCCTTCCGTGGCAATGAGGCCAAGGCTGCTGCAGGTATTCCTACCAACCATGACGACTTCCTCACCTTCATCCAGAAGGAGCGTAAGCTCGAGCTTTCCAACGAGGGTCTGCGTCGTACCGACCTTACTCGCTGGGGTAAGCAGTATGAGATGCTGATGGCAGAGAAGCAGCGCTTGGTAAACTTGGCAAAGCGTGATGGTGAATTTGCCAACGTACCAGTTTATCGTGCTTACTATCTCTCTACCACCCCTAAGTTTGAGGATCCTACCATCGCATTGAGCTATATCGACCTTTCACAGGCTGATGTTGAGGCTTTGGGTCTTTCTGCCGACCAGATCAAGACTCTGAAGATTTTGAACTCAAGTAGCAAGGGTTCACTTAAGGATGTGAAGCTCTATGAAAAGGATGGCAAGCTTTATAGTGCTGTTAACAAGCCCGAAGGTGCTGTAGAGCATTCTTACACCATCCTTAATATGTTCAGTATCGTTTCTATTAAGCAGAAGGGTAACCTGTGTGTAGAGGACGTAACTGGAGTGTCAAGCAACAATGCCTGGATTACAGGTAATTCTGGTGTATTCTATGGCTTGCAAAAGAACATGACAGAGCTGATGCCGTTCAACACCTCTAAGATTCTTGATGTAAATGCAGGTCTTGAGGGTCAGCAGCATCCAGCTTACAAGTAAAGATTGTTTTTAGTACAGTACATACATTTCGGTAAATAAGAATTATTTTTAGTAAAAAAGGGACGAACTCGCGATGAGCTCGTCCCTTTTCGTATGGTATGAATGGGGTTATTTCAGCAGGTTGAAGAGGCTTTTGCCCTTGTTGAGCAGGTTCTTCATCTTTTCTTATAGAGACAAACTTCCGAGAAGTCTGCTTCTAACTGCTTCGCCTAACCTTTATATAGTTAAATATAAGTCACATATAATGAAATATAGCTTATATTTGACTAAATACAGGTAGTGTCTCATGCTTTGAAGCAGTCTTCCATGAACTTTGTGATAGGCTTTCCATGGTTTTGTGATAGGGTGAAGTGATTTTTGTGGTAGGGAGATGTGGTTTTTCCAAGTATTTGGCGTATCTTTGCACCGTGTTAAGAACTAATCAGAATAATGAGATACAGTAATTTCTTTATGACGGCGGCTTTTGCCTTGCTCGCCAGTTCCTGCCATGATGGCGGACAGCGTGGCGTTGGCACGGAGCCTATGGCACAGATAGCGGTGGAGAAGCATGCCGAGATACTTTCCCTTCCCATAGAGGTGAAGGCGAAGAGGGTAACCATTCAGGAAGGATTGCCCTCTAATGTCGTTAGCGATATGCAACAGGACCAGAAGGGCTTTCTGTGGTTTTCCACGTATAATGGACTTGCCCGCTACGACGGTAACGTGGTAACAACCTATTTTGACAGCGACAGTACTGGTGTCTCTGCTTTAATCGGTCGTACGAAGAAGGCTTTGGAGGATGTTACCTATAAGAAGTTGTGGGTGTATTCTTCTTCTGAGAGATTAACTTGCCTGAATATGGTGGACGGCAAGGAGGAGAAGTACTGTCAGGAAGTAGAGAAGCTTCATTTCACTAAGTGGAAGCTGGTCTGTGACGGAATGTTCTGGCTTTGGGGAGCCAAAGATGGAGCCATGTTGGTAGACTATCGCAGTGGTTCTTTCTTGACACGTAGGTTTGCCCAGGCAGAAATAGGTTCTTCCCAAGTCCCTCTGATAGACAGTCTGGACAAAGACAATGTGGTGCTTTGTACTACGGACAAGGTTTTCCTTTATTCCGAAGGTCGCCTGTCCTGCATGGCCAAGGGCATGAGAATGTCGCGTACGCGCCCCTTCCATCATAAGATGCTGATGGTTTCGGAGAAGGGCGATGTCTATGTTCTTCGACAAGGCAAGCTGCAGCGATTTTCCCATGTAGCCTATGTTGACGGTGAGGTAGCCACCGGCGATTTGCTCTTGGGCAACAGATGGATACTTTTTACCAACCGCCGCTCTTTCTCTATCGATGTGCGTACGGGAGAGGTTGCGGAATGTGAGGGCGAATGGCTTATCCCCAATGGCAGGGTGTTGACTGACAACAAAGGCAGAAAGTGGATATACAACAAGACGGGCGTGCTGCGCTTGGTAAGACAGGACAAGCTCGTCCCCCTGAGTCTCTTCCCTCAGCAAACCACCAATTATATCGACCATGAGCGATTTCATATCGTAGAGGACAATCATGGACTTATCTGGATTTCCACCTATGGCAAGGGACTTTTTGTGTTCAATCAGGACCTGACCCAAAGCCAGCATTTCGTGGCAGACAAGTTGGGAGAGTCGCCTATAGCCTCCAACTATCTTCTCGGCATTATTGCCGACCGTCACGATGGAGTGTGGGTAAGCTCAGAATACGGAGGCGTGTCGCACATCCAGGTGATGGACAAGGGAGTGGAACGCATTTATCCTAATGGCGAGGGCAATATGGACTTTTCGAATGTCGTTCGAATGGTGAAGAAAATGAATGACGGCACAGTCATGGTGGGCACCCGTGCGGGAAGTCTTTACCACTATAGTGCCGACATGAGCCAGGTGTTGGGCAAGAGCCACTTCGATTCGAATGTTTATGGTATAGTCCAGATGCCTAATGGTGAAACCTGGATAGGCACCCGTGGCAAGGGAATCTATGGAGCAAAAGGACTCGACTTTAAGGACAGGAACGTGTTCTGTATGGCTTCCGATGCCAAGCATCGCATGTGGATAGGAACCTTTGGCAAGGGATTGAGCCTTGTCTATCCACGTAAGAATGGCTATGGTGTGAAGACATTCTTTGCCGACAGCGTGGGGCTCAACGAGGTGAGATGCATGGTGATAGACAAGCATGGCGTGCTTTGGTGCGGAACATCGGGAGGTCTTATCCGTATTCCTGTCGATGAGTTTGTGAAGGATGCCAGCCGATATAAGACCTATGTGCGTGATTATGAAATACGCGATGTAATTGTCGACAGACAGGGACGACTGTGGCTCTCAGCATCGGGTGATGGACTGGTACAGGTAGAGCCGGGTGATGGTGAGACAGAGCCTAAGTTCCACGTCTTCAATACCTCTAATGGACTGGTCAACAATTTGGTTCAGTCGGTGGTGGACACACCTGATGGCAATCTTTGGATTTCTACCCAGCAGGGAGTGACAGCCTGGAATGCCCGCAAGAAGTCGTTTGAAAACTATATGTTCTCACGCAACCCTATGGGCAATGTATATAATGAGAACTCGGCAGTATGTCTTGATGACGGCAGAGTGGTGCTGGGTGGCAACTATGGTCTTACCATTATCCAGCCTTCACGTCTTAGTCATGTCAGCGGGCTTACCGATGTGGTCTTCACCTCTTATCCTTATTCAGATGAGATAACGCTGACCTATGAGCAGCGTTCGCCCAACATACATTTCTCTACACTCGACTATTCCGATGTGCGCAATGTGAAGTACACCTACCGTCTGGAAGGCTTCGACCAGTCATGGAGCCAACCTTCGTCCACGCCCTGGGCGGCTTATCAGAAACTGCCAGCTGGCAAGTATCTTCTGCATGTCAAGGCATGTACGTCGGATGGCACCTGGGGTAAGGAGAGTACATTGGTTATTCGCATCAAGCCTCCTTTCTATCTTACGTCCTGGGCGATAATGATTTATGTGCTGCTTGTCCTGGGTGTCATCATCTTGGTGGTGAAGTTTGTGCACGATAAGAATGTGCTTCGCAACCGAATCCGTCTGGAGCAGGAACTCACTCGCTACAAGTTGGTCTTCTTCACCAATATAGCTCACGAGTTCCGTACTCCTCTCACCCTGATGCAAGGCTCGCTCGAGAAGGAGAAGCGCATCATGAAAGCCAACCGCTGGCAGACAGAGTTGGAGAAGACTATACGGGTGATGGACAAGAGCGTGCAGCGCATGTTGCGGCTCATCGACCAACTCTTGGAGTTCCGTAAGATGCAGGCAGGCAAGCTGAAGTTGTCCTTGCAGGAGACTGATGCCGTGATGTTTGTCAAGGGCATCTGCCGTATGTTCGACGATGCAGCCGAGTCGAAGGAGATAGCTTACAGTTTCGAGTCGTCGGAGCCGGCACATGCGATGTTCCTCGACCAGCAGATGATAGACAAGGTGGTGTTCAATCTTTTGTCCAACGCCTTCAAGTACACCCCTGCCAAGGGAACCATCTCTGTAAGCCTCTCTTTCACGGATGTGATGACCATCCGTGTGGCTGACACGGGAGTGGGCATTCCTCAGGAGAAGCGGGCCCAGCTCTTCAGCCGATTCATGCAGAGCAGTTACACGGGCGAGAGCTTTGGCATCGGACTGCATCTTACTCATGAGCTTGTGAAGACGCATCATGGCGAGATAGCCTATCAGGAAAACGAGGGAGGAGGATCGGTATTTGTGGTTACAATTCCTCTGCAGAAAGACTGCTACGAGGCTTCCGACTTCCTGGTAAAGGACAGCCCTATCCTGAAGGCCGATTTGGTAAAGGAACGGGACGAGCAGGAAGAAAAAACAACCGATGCTGTGCCTTCTGCCCCCCCATCTGCTCCGCTCAACCGTCGTACCATTCTTCTGATAGAAGACGACAACGATGTCCGTGAGTTCCTGCTCTCTGAACTGGAGAGTTGTTTCGACTTGAAGGTGGCTTCGGATGGCAAGGCGGGTATTGCCATGGCTAAGGAGTTGGATGTCGACTTGATAGTAAGCGACGTGATGATGCCTGGAATGAATGGCTTCGAGCTTACTAAACGTCTAAAGAACAGTTTTGAGACGAGTCATATCCCCATCATTCTCCTCACTGCCCTCAGTACTGACGAGAATGTGCTCGAAGGAACAGAGTCTGGAGCCGATGCTTACATTACCAAGCCGTTCAGCCCGCAGTTGCTCATGGCTCGCATTCTGCAGTTGCTCAACCAGCGTGAGATACTTCGTCAGAAGTTTGGCAAGGAGCCACAGGAGATTCGTTCTGCCATGCTCAGCAATGAGCAGGACAGCTTGTTTGTCAAGCGTCTTGACAGTATCGTCTATTCTCGCCTTGGCGAACAAGATCTTTCTGTCGACAAGGTGGCAGGACTGTTGCACTTGGGACGCACCATCTTCTATAAAAAGGTAAGGGGAACTACGGGTTATACACCTAATGAGTATATCCGTGTCATCCGACTGAGAAAAGCTGCCGAATTGTTGAAGGAGGGTGAGAAGAATGTGTCGGAGGTGGCTTATGCTGTAGGTTTCGACAATCCGTACTACTTCAGCAAGTGCTTCAAGGAGCAGTTTGGTATGCCGCCATCGCAGTACAGAAGTTAAGGGGGCTTCTTTGAGAATGTTTCTTCAGGAGATTTTCTTTAGGAGATTTTTTCAGGAGTTAAAGGAGTTAAGGAGTTAAAGGAGTTAAGACAAATGCTTAGTGGGTAACGTCTATTTCTGTAGGTAAGGGACTAATGTCCTGCGTCTTATCCAAATAGACTGTTGTCTTAACTCCTTTAACTCCTTAACTCCTTTAACTTCTTCTAAAAAAACTACTTGATGGCTTTACCATTTAGTTTCACTTTGTTGAGCTTGCAACTGCCCAATACCGATGTGTCCATAATTCCTACAGGGTCGGTGACATCGATGTTTTCGAATGAGAAACTACCCAAGTCGTAGTTTTCTGAAGGTATCATTGTGTAGAACTGTTTGGTGCTCTTCACCTTGATATTCTTCATCTTCACGTTGTTGATGACTGAACGGGGCATGTCATCTCTGTCTTTCTTGTCGTAGAACTGGGTCCAGATACGTGTTCTGATGCCGAAGGTAACTACTCCTGTGCAGTTTTCTGCCAGTACATCCTCGTATCTCTGTGGTGTGTCGGGGCGCATCTTGAAGAGCAGAATGTTGCTGGTTCCGTTGAACTGGCAGTCTCTTATAATCACATTCTTGGCATCATAGCACTCGCTTCCGAAGGTGACACCTCCACCGGCTTTCTTGAAATAGCAGTTCTCTACGATGACGTTGCGGCAGGGAGCATTGGTGCTGTCCTTGTCTACAAAGGTTCCCTTGCCGCCTTTCAGACACACACCGTCATCGTTCACGTTTACCCAACAGCCTCTTATCAGCATATCCTCGCATCCATCGATGTCTATGGCGTCGGTGCTTGGACCTTTAGGGTAGCCACTTGTGGGGGCATAGATGTACAGGTTGAGGTATTTCACGCGCTTGCACTTGTACAGATGGTTGGTCCAGAAACCAGAGTTCACCATTCTGATGCCACTTACCTTTACGTCGTTGGAGTTGGAGATGTAGACCAGTCTTGGGCGGAGAGCCTCCAAGTTGGTACACTTCTTGATGACTTTTCGACGCAGCCAGAATTCATCGTAGAATTTATGTCCGTTGCCGTTGAGGGTTCCCTTGCCTGCAATGGTGAAACCATCGTGATGATCGGCATTGATGAGTGCTGCAAAATAGTCTAAGGTCTGACCTTCCAGTCGAGTCTTCACTATCTGATAATGGGTGATGGCATCGCTTCCTTTCAGTGTGGCGTTCTCTTCCAAATACAGGTTGCAGCCTGGTTTGAAGAATAGTGAGCCTGTAAGATAAGTGCCTGCAGGCACCACGATGACTCCGCCACCATTGGCATGACAACGGTCTATGACTTCCTGAATCTTCTGGGTCTGAATGATGGTTGAGTCATTTACCACTCCATAATCGGTAATGATGTAGGGCTTGCCCATGTCCTTCAGTTCCACACCAGTGGTGTCGGCAAACCATGAAGAGATAGGTGTGCCGTCGGGGAAAGTGCTCGTCTGCTTCTTGGCTGAGCAGCCGAGCGAGATAGCGATCGCTGATAAAAGAATGCAAATCGTTTGTTTCATATTTATTTGTGATTAGTTTTTTGCAAAGATAATGCAAATCGAATGCAGAGCATCAAGCTTGCTTGAATGTTTTGCTGAGATGCCGCTTATCTTATGCAAAGATACTGGTTTCATCGTCCTTCTTTCCTATAGTTTCATACGTAATCCTAAAAAATAATCCATCAGGATTTGTTGGAGTCAGTTATTTGTACTACTTTTGCATCAAATAGTTTTTATTATTCAGTAAAACACCATTTAGAAGATGTTGGAAAGTCATTATTATAAGGACCTTATAGAGGCCGGCTGCGATGAGGCTGGTCGTGGTTGTCTGGCTGGCAGTGTCTATGCCGCTGCTGTCATTCTGCCTCCAGATTACCAGAATGCAGACCTCAACGACAGCAAGCAGCTTACAGACAAGAGGCGCAAGGCTCTTCGCGAGCAGATAGAGCGTGATGCCGTGGCATGGGCTGTAGGAATCGTTACTCCCGAGGAGATAGATAAGATCAATATCCTCAATGCCAGTATCTTGGCGATGCACAGGGCACTCGATCAGCTCAAGGTTCGTCCTGAGGCAGTTATTGTGGATGGCAATCGTTTCCAGCCATACCATGATCTTCCTCATACTACGATAGTGAAAGGCGACGGCAAGTATATGGCGATTGCTGCAGCAAGCATTCTGGCCAAGACCTATCGTGACGACTATATGGATGCTCTTGCCGAGGAATATCCTCAGTACGACTGGAAGAGCAACAAGGGTTATCCTACCAAGAAGCACCGGGCAGCCATCAGGGAGTATGGGGTTACGCCTTATCACCGCATGAGCTACAATCTCTTGGGCTCGGGCGAGCTTTCACTTGAGTTCAAGGATTAAGTGACGGTTAATGAAATCAATTTATATTTCCTCTTGAAAACTCTTCTTGCACAGATGCAGGCAGAAGGCGAAACTGCCCAAGAAAGCGGCTCTTAATGCCAGATTGATGTCGGCAGGCAGGATGCCCAGTACGAATGTAAACTGGGTGGCGATGAGGAGGAGGGTCTGCTTCATGCTCACTTCCTTTTCCATGATGATGGAATAGTAGCTTTGCAGCCATTCTATGGGTTGCTTGCCGCTTTGCAGCAAACTCTTGATACTGCTTATCAGGTTCTTACTGCCGTCCACAACGCTCTTGCTGCCGTTGCTGATGCTGTTTACTACGAAGTTGATGTCGGCTGAAGTGCCCAATGTGATATTCTTTTCCATAATTCTTTATAGTTTTATAGTTTCCTTACTGTATGAAAGCCCTTTTACAGGTCTTTCTTTGTTTCTGAGGGCAAAATTAGGAGGCTTTTGTGCAATATATGTTCACTTTCTGAGTTCTTATGTTAAAAGTGAGTGGCTGTTAAGCTCTATTAACATAAAAAGCAGTCTTCAGCCTCTTGCCGACTCATCAACTTATCACATTCAGGCTTTATGCGACACGACAAACTGGAAAAAGAAATGAACCTGATGCTTCTCCTTACCGAGAACCATCGTTATGATGTGGATACTCTTTGCGAGCGTGCGGGCATTTCGCGACGTATGCTGTATTATTATTTGGAGAGTTTCCGCGACTGGGGCTTCAAGGTGGAGAAGAATGGCAGGATATACAGTCTTGACAGAGAGTCGCCATTCTTTAAGCATCTCTTCGAAACCATCAACTTCACCGAGGAGGAAGCCCTCACCATGCTCTCTATATTAAATAAGGTGGAAGACAATAATGCCATCGTGGAGCGACTGCGCCGCAAGTTGGACCGTTTCTATGACCTCAACATCCTTGCCAATCCTCAGTTGCGCGAGCAGGCTGCCCATCATGTCGGCGTGCTCTACGATGCCATCAAGCGTCATCGGCTTGTCAAGATAGAAGGTTATTCCTCGCCTCACAGCAAGAGTTGTACCGACCGGGTGGTGGAGCCTTTCCTTATGATGAACAACAATAATGATGTGCGCTGCTATGAACTTAGTTCCAAGATGAACAAGACATTCAAGGTGTCGCGTATGGGCAATGTTATCCTGCTCGATCTGGAGTGGGGCAACGAGGCCAAGCATCGCCAGATGTTTACCGATCTCTTTATGTTTAGTGGTGATGAGCGGTTGCCTGTCAGGTTGAAACTCGACCGTCTGGCATATAGTCTGATGATTGAGGAATATCCCAAATCAGCCGAATTCATCGTAGAATTGCCCGATGAAACCGATAATAATGAAGGAAAAGCTCCCAAGTACTGGCTGTTGTCTATGGATGTGGCAAGCTACTTGGGTATTGCCCGTTTTGTCTTGGGACTGTACAGCCATATCGAGATTATCGACAGTCCTGGTTTTCAAGATTTCATAAACGAAGAAATCAGGAAGATGTACCACCGCAGTCTTTAATGAAACAGGCCGATGGCTGGTTGCTGTCGGCTTTTGCCTGCAGACAGGCTTTTATATTAGAAGACGGGCTTTTATATTAGAAGTAGAAGTTTCGCAAGTTTTTCCCCACACGCCCTGAAGGGGCAGAAGCTCTTAGCCCAGGGCATCGCCCTGGGTTATTACGGATGATAGCCTATCGCCCTGTAAGGGCAAAAGCTTTAAAACTCCTAACAATTTATAAGGCTTTTGTCCTTACAGGGCGCCTTGCCGATAGCCATTATACCCAGGGCGCTGCCCTGGGCTAAGAGCTTCTGGGCCTTCAGCCCGTACATAAACCACTTGCGAAACTTGAGTTAGAAGTCTGTTCTGTCTTCCTGCTGGTTGGTTTTGTCGGCTGTCAGTTCTCTGATCTGTTGTGGTGTCTTTCCTGTATGTTTTTTAAAGTAGCGGCAGAAGAAACTTGAGTCAGAGAAATGATATTCCCATGCTATTTCCTTGATGCTTTGCTGACTGCGATGCAACTGCATCTTGATTTGCAGTATGACATACTGGTCGATGATGGTCTTTGGGGTGTGTCCCGTCACCTGTCGCACGATGTTGGTGAGATATTTGGGCGTAATGTTCATCAGGTCGGCATAATAATTGACATCCCTTGATGCCTTGTAGTCTCTTTCCATCAGGTGCATGAAGTGGTTGAAGAGTTCTCTTACACGATAAGACTTGATTTCATCGGGGCGATATTGTGGATTTCGCAGCAGGTATTCGTTGAATCCTATGAAGAAAGCTTTCAGCTGACATAGCACCAACTGCGTAAGACAGGTGCATGCTGCTTGGTCGAAGTACACCCTGAGCAGGGCAAACATGTGGCTGATGATATTGGTGACGACAGGAGAGTCCTGTCTGCAGCGGTCCTCGCGCAAGGCAGAATAGACAGTTTGCTCTAACTGCAGACTTGCCTCACGCAGCAAGGAGGCGTTGTATTTCAGCATTTCCACCTCGAAGTCGTTCCCGTTATCCTTGGTCAGCAATACCACATCATTTGGGAAAATCGTTATCACAGCTCCTTCGTGCATTTCCCATTCCTTGAAGTTTACTTTCAGTCTTGCCTTTCCTTTTCGGCAAATCAGTATGCCGCCATAGGTGATTACCTGTGGTTCAAAGGTCCATTCGTCAAGTGTGGTAACGAAAAGTCGGGCTTCCTGTCGGCTGTCTAATTCATTAATCATTGGTTTTGTTCTCTTTTTGTTTGCAAAGATACGTATTTTATGAGAGATATAAGAAGAATTGTTCCCTAAAAGTCCATCCGTAGGGTAATATTTAAAACAGTCGTTAGCAGAAAACTCTGTACCTTTGCACCCAGATTTATAAAAGGTAAAATTCTGATGACAAGACAATTTATGTTTGTAGGCCTCCTTTTGCTGGGAGGCTGTATGTGGGCGCATGCCCAGACAGACGGTTCGGGACGTATTGGTCAAAGTGTTCCCATGACTGTAGGTCAGCTTTTCGAAAAGGTAGAGGATAACAGCAAGAGTCTGCGTGCCCAGAAGACGGGTGTAGCTGCAGCCGGTTTGGGTGTAGAGGCAGCCCGGAGCAAGCGTCTTCCTGATATTGATGCTTCGCTGTCGTTCAGTTATTTGGGTAACGTACTGATGACCGATCGTGATTTCTCCGATGTTCATGGACTTCATTCTCCGCATTATGGCAACAGCTTTGCCGTTGATGCCCAGCAGGTGGTTTATGCCGGTGGAGCCATCCATGCTGGCATTCGTCTTGCCGAATTGGGCAAGCAGCAGGCAGAAGTGGGCGTAAAACTTACCCGGCAGCAAGAACGTTTCATGGCGTTGGGGCAGTATTTAGACCTTTGCAAGATAGACAACCGTATCAAGGTATACGAGAAAAATATCGAACTCACCGAACAGCTCATCGCTGATATCAAGGCTAAACAGAAGGAGGGAATGGCGCTGAAGAACGACATTACCCGCTATGAGTTGCAGATGCAGTCGCTCAGGCTGGGTCTTACGTCGCTTCGTAACAATCGCAGTATTCTGAACTATCAGCTTTGCAACACTTTGGGCTTGCCAGTATCGCAGACCATTGTTCCCGATGCAACCATAGCCGACAAGACCTATGCCCAGGATGGAGAAGGTTATTGGCAGGCAGAAAGTGCGATGAATTCGCCTGTTTTGGAGCAGAGCGTGCTGAATATACAGACAGCCAAGGCCAAGGAGAAACTTGCCAAGAGCGAACTCTTGCCCAAGGTGGCTTTTGTGGCAGCCAATCATTTTGACGGGCCTATTACCTTCGAACTTCCTCCCGTTGACAAGAATCTCAATGTATGGTACGTGGGCGTAGGGGTGAAGTATAGCCTTAGTTCGTTGTTCAAGAGCAACAAGCGCGTGAAGCAGGCTGCTGTGGAGACTCGTCAGATGCAGCAAACTCGTGACGTGCAGGCGGAACAGCTCAACAACAGGGTACAGGCTGCCTATGTGCAGTATCAGCAAACCTATGTTGAGTTGGCAACCCAACAGAAGAGCGTGGAGCTGGCTTCGCAGAACTACGATGTGATGAATGCACGTTATCTCAGCCAGTTGGCGCTTGTTACCGATATGGTGGATGCTTCCAATCTCAAACTCAATGCCGAGTTGCTGGAGGTGGATGCCCGTATCAATATCGTATATGCCTACTATCGTCTGCAATATGTTGCAGGTAAAATCTAACTTTTCATACAACACTTAATATTTTTAATAGTAATGAACAAGAAAATAATCAAGAGAATATATAATGTAGTGGTTGTGCTCTTCCTGGTAGGAGCTGTGGCCTGGTGTTTCAGTCATTTCGTGCATGGAGTCGATGTGGAGTATACCGATGATGCTCAGGTGTGTCGTCATATAACCCCCATCAATACCCGTGTGCCAGGATTTATCAAGGAGATCCGTTTTACCGATTTCCAGCATGTGCACAAGGGAGATACGCTTGTCATCATCGAGGATGCAGAATTTCGTTTGCAGGTGGCACAGGCTGAGGCAGGTCTTCGCGGTTCAAAGTCGGGCTCATCGGTGGTTACGGCAAGCATGGGTACTACGGTCAGCAATGTGCAGACTGCATCGGCCGGTATTGAGGAGGCACGTGTGGACATGCTGAATGCCAAAAAGGATTTCGACCGCTTTGCGGCTTTGATGAAGAAAGATGCTGTTACGCGTCAGCAATACGACAATGCCTATGCCCGATACTTGGGAGCCAAGGCACGCTATGAACAGGCCAACAGCCGTCGCCAGAGTGCAGCCTCGGTACGTAATGTGCAGACCCATCAGTTGGGTAGCTCGCGTGCTGGTGAGAGTGTGGCTGAAGCCCAGCTCAATCTTGCCCGTCTCAATCTTTCCTATACTGTCATTGTGGCTACCTGTGATGGTGTGATGGGCAGAAAAGACATTCATGTAGGGCAGTTGGTACAGCCCGGACAGATGTTGGCACGTATCGTAGATGATGATGACGTATGGGTGGTAGCCAACTATCGTGAGACGCAGATGGACGGTATAGAAGTAGGCAAAACTGTCGATTTCACCGCCGATGCCATACCGGGAGTCGTCTTTCATGGCAAGGTGGAGGCTTTGTCGGCAGCGGCAGGTTCGGCCTATTCGATGATTCCTGTCGATAATGCCACGGGCAACTTTGTAAAGGTGGAGCAGCGTGTGCCCGTGCGTATCGCTCTCGACAAGGATAACGACCCCAAGCAGGTGGCTTTGCTCCGTGCGGGATTAAATGTAGAAACTAAAGTGAAGAAATCATTATAATGCCAGGACCTCCAATGCTTCAGGGACCTTTCAGGGTTCCTTCTTTCAATGGCTACGTGCCTCGCAGGCTGCAGCCATGGATATTTTTGCTCTTTGCCTTTGTCTTCCTCATGTCGGGAGGCATTTATGGCGGAGCCATGTCGCAGGTGATGGGAGAGTACAGTCTGATGCGTGAGGATGTGCTCATGATTGTCATGTTCAATGTGGTGGGCGTGGCTATGCCCTTTCCCTTCCTCTTTAGGTTGAAGTTCCGCTTTACCAACCGCAGGCTTCTGCTCAATGCGGCCTTGATGATAGCGGCGTGCAACTTCCTCATCATGTTTACCGACTCGGTGCCGGTGATGTGTGTCTTGGCCTATATCGCGGGGTTCTTCAAACTCTGTGGATGCTTTGAGTGTATGTCGAACATACAGTTGTGGATGACCTCGAAGCGCGACTTTACTATTTTCTTCCCCTTGCTTTACTGTCTGGTGCTGGGAAATATGTCGCTTTCACCGTGGATAACTGAGCATCTTATCTATATTTATCAGGACTGGCGCATCATCAACTGGACGATGACCGGTGCCTTGCTATGTGTGGCACTTGTGGTGTATGTCACCACTCACGACTTTCGTTTCATGAAGCCTCTGCCGTTTATCAGCATCGATTACTTGGGTTGTCTGTTATGGTCGGCATGGATGTTGGAGTTTATCTTCTTTTTCAATTATGGAGAACACTACAACTGGTTCGACAGCGATATCCTGCGCATGGATGTGTTGCTGTTTGTCGTGACGGGCTACTTCTGTATTCAGCGCATGCGCCACATCCGTCATCCCTATATAGCTCCCGAGGCTTGGAAGTACAAGCGGCTTGTGCCCCTGCTTATCCTCTTTGCCTTTGTCGAGTGGATGGGCAGTACTCCCAAGGTGCTGCAGACGGCTTTTACGGGTGGTGTCTTGCACTTTGGTACATTCACCACCAATGTGCTCAACTTTGTAGAGTGGATGGGAGCCATCGCAGGCTGCCTTTTCTGCTTGTTCTGGTGCAAGGTGCTTCGACAGAAGTATACACGTCTTCTCACTTTGGGAGTTATGGCTATGGTGTGCTATCCTGTCATGATGTATTTCCTCATCGACCCGGGATTGCCCCTGCAGGCACTTTATCTGCCAACTTTCCTGCGTTCGTTTGGTAATGCCATCTTCTTCTGTATGCTCACCATTTATCTTGAGGAGCTGATGCCCTTCCAGCATTTCTTTATGGGACTTACCATGGCAGGAATCATACGCAATGGTCCTGTGTCGGCCATGTGCTCGGGCCTGTACAGTTTCGGTATTCGGCATCAGATGGCAGACAATATGGCGCGTGGCTTACCTTACGATGCCTCCAACCTGTTGATGATCAGCATACGCCAGCTGTACGGCATTACTTGTCTCATTGGCATAGCTGTGTTGCTCGTGTTTCTGCTATGGGATATCCAGCCAGTACGCAGTACACTCAAGAAGATGCCTGCATGGAATTTCGTGGGCAAGCTGGTGAGAAAGAGTTTGAAGGAAGGATAGATTTCTTCTTAGAGAACTTAAAAAGATGTTGCCAATAGACTTAAAATGTTTTTGTCTACTGATAAAAAAGTTTTTTGTCTATTGATAAATCTCCGTTCAAAGCCTTTGAATGTGCGTTCAGAGCCTTTGAATGTCCGTTCAAAGCCTTTGAACGGAGATTTTATAGTTGTTTGACGATTTTTTTTCAATAGTGATATACGAAATTTGCGGTAAAAACGCAGCAAAATATCAGAATGTTTGCTGTGCTTTTACCGCAAAATGTTTCGACCTGTACGGTTGAAATTACCCAACACGCCCTGAAGGGGCAGAAGCTCTTAGCCCAGGGCAACGCCCTGGGTTGTTTTGGATGCAAATCTGTCGCCCTGTAAGGGCAAAAGCTTTAAAAATCAAGGCAATACATAAAGCTTTTGCCCTTACAGGGCGCCTTGCCGATTGCCATTATACCCAGGGCGTTGCCCTGGGCTAAGAGCTTCTGCCCTTTCAGGGCGTGCTAACCGTACAGGTCAAAATGTTTTTGGGAGTTATTAAGTCTTGTATTCCATATAGGCTTTTTGTCCTATATGGCAAGTCTTCGCAGTCTTTAGAAATCGAGGGTAACGCCCTTTTCGTCGATCTTCTTGTAGGTTTTGCTGTTTACACTCACGTTCTTCGAGTTCTTGGCATCGAAGGTATGAGTCTTTGCGGTTACCTTGATATTCTCGAGCTTCACGTTCTCAGTACGGTTGATCACGATGCCCTGTTCGGCATTGTTCACCTCCAAGTCCTTGATGCTGATGTTCTGAACAGGCATCTCGGGCAAACCGTTGAAGTAAGCAGCACGGCGGGCTGTACGGCAGATGACATGGTCGATGTCGATGTTGCGGAAGCAAGGAGTAGTCTCGTCGACCTTGAATTTCTCTACCTTTTGGTTCTTGGCCTCGTCGCCATCGTTGAGAACCTCAACAGCCGACTTGCCTCCATAATAAAGGTCGAAGGTGATTACGTCGGTCTGAATGTCGAACATAGACATATTCTTGATGAAGATGTTCTCTACTACGCCGCCACGACCACGTGTGCTCTTGAATCGCAGACCTACATCGGTACCGAGGAACTGGCAGTTGGTAACCATCACGTTCTTCACACCACCGCTCATCTCACTACCTACTACGAATCCGCCATGACCCTTGAAGACTGTACATCCGTCTACGATGACGTTCTCGCAAGGAATGCCACGCTTTCTTCCGTCGGCATCTTTACCGCTCTTGATACAGATACCGTCGTCGCCTACATCGAAAGTAGAATTGACGATGAGTGCGTTCTTGCATGACTCCAGGTCAAGACCGTCACCATTCTGTGCATACGCAGGGTTGCGTACCAGTACATCTTCGATGAGCACGTTCTCGCACATCAATGGATGGATGTTCCAGGCAGGAGAGTTCTGGAAGATAACGCCATTGAGCCAAACATTCTTGCAGTTTACCAAGCTTACCATGACAGGGCGGAGGAATCGCTTGATTTCGTTCCATCCCTCTTCTGATGTAGGTTCTGCAGGCACGTTCATATTGGCGCTGTTGTCTGCTTTGAGAGCGCCTTCTGACGGGAACCAATAGTCCTTGCGCTTGTAGGCACCACCACGTGAAGTGATGGCTTTCCACTGAGCGTCGGTTACCTTCTGCTTTTTCAGAGGACGCCAGTACTCGCCATTACCGTCGATGGCTCCCTGACCAGTAATAGCCACGTTGGTAAGTCCGTTGCCCGAGATAGGAGACTGGCAACGACGTGTGTCGAGACCCTCGAAAGAAGTCTTGACGAAAGGATAGAGGGCATCATCGGGTGAGAAAAGGATAATGCCGCCCTTCTCGATGTGCAGGTTGATGTTGCTCTTCAATGTGATGGGGCCTGTAAACCATACGCCCTGTGGCACGATAAGCTTTCCTCCGCCTTTCTGGCTCAGGGCTTCGATAGCCTTGCTGAAAGCTTCGGTGCAAAGGGTAGAACCATCACCTACGGCTCCGAAATCCTTCAGGTTTACCTTGTTGGCAGGGAACTGAGGACGTGTCACCTTCTCCATCTGGAAAGGAAGGTTCTCATAGAGCGCGTCATACTTGTCGGTTTCGGCTGCCTGCATGCTCATTGCCAGCAAACAGGTGCAAACCAAGCTAAAAAGTTTCTTCATGAATAAATGGGGTTTTTAATAGAGTTATTAAATAGTTTTGTCTAATTGCTGCAAAAATACGGATAAAATCTCATATTTCCAAATCTATACTCATTTTTTTATATGTATTTCATGTTTTGCATGAGGGGAGTTAAAGGAGCTGTCACTCCGTTCAGTTTAACTTCCACGTAACTTCTCTAAACATTCCCATTTGCGAAAGTTGAGTCAAGAAGCTACGGTACAGCAGCTTTGAGAAAGGTGTCAAAACGTAAAAAAGGAGCAAATGGTATGATTTTCTTGTCTTGAACATTTTTTAAGGCTCTAATACTTGTTTGTTTGTGAAAAATAAGCTATATTTGTGGCACAAATAAAAAGATGAAATTTAAAACTATTCACTAACTAAATCATTGAATTTTTATGAAGAAGGACTTATTACTTTTATTGTCATTGATGCTGTTGTTGTCGGTTTCGGCAATAGCCGGTCCGCGTAGCTATCAGCAGGCTAAGGCGATAGCTCAACGTCAGGCAGCCATGCTTGGCATAGAGATGGATGCCGAGGTGGCGGCTTCAGCAAAGGCGGCTCCCCGCATGTCGGTTTCTTCTGCTGTTTCTCCTTCTGCCACATGCTATTATGTCTTTGCCAATGGCGAGGACAAGGGATTTACCATTGTGTCGGGTGACGACAGAATGCCGGAAGTGGTGGGCTACTCTGCTCAGGGCACTTACGACCCCGACCATTTGCCAGCTAACTATGTGGGCTTTATGAAGGCTTATCAGGAAACGGTAGAGGCTTTGCTCAAGGGTGATGCTCAGGTGTCAGGAGGATTGGCTGAGGCTCGCCAGTGGCGTGCCGATCGGGCCAACTCTGCTGCTGTAGCTCCTCTCTTGGGTGGTATCAAGTGGAACCAGATGGCACCTTATAATAATATGTGTCCCTCTTACAATGGTACCAATCGTGCCGTTACGGGCTGTGTGGCTACAGCCATGGCGCAGGTGATGATGTATTATCAGTATCCTAAGGAGTTGAAAGCTACTATTAAGGCTTATAATACTCAAACTTATGGAATTCAAATACCAGAAATATCTTCTGGTGCGACCTACGACTGGGACAATATGTTGCCTGATTATTCAAAGTCGGATTACAACTCTGCGCAAGCTGATGCTGTTGCCAAATTGATGTACCATTGTGGTGCTGCGGTAAAGATGAACTATGGTCCTTCGTCGGGAGCCAACGTCACACCAATCATCTTGGCGACTTATTTCGGCTATGACGCCGACTTGATGCAAGACCTTACCCGTACTGTCTTTACCTTGCAGCAATGGATGACGCTGATCGATAATGAGCTGAAGGCAAAGCGCCCCATTCTTTATAGCGGTCAGGCTTCGGATGGTGGTCACGAGTTTGTATGCGATGGAAGTGATGGAAAAGGTCTTTATCACATCAACTGGGGATGGGGAGGCTATCAGGATGGTTACTTCGACCTGACGATTCTTCAACCCACGAAGGGTGGTGCAGGCTCAGGCTCTGCTGTGGATGGCTACAATCGAGACTGCTCTATGATTATCGGTATAGCTCCCGATAATGGCAAGGTGGATGAGCCTCTTGCTTCATATCCACAGATCATGTCGCTCAACTATAGTGGCAATTGTGGTATTACCTGGACTAAGACTACACGTGCGCATGACTCAGAGAATTTCCAGGCAGAAGCCACAACCTGCTTTTCTAACCAGAGTACTTCTGCTTTTTCCGGTTATTTTGCCTATGGCATAAAGATGGCAAACGGAACCATAGCCCGTGTGTCTGACTATAATGGTCTGTGGGAATTGCCTGCAGTTAAGCCTGATGGAGGTACTTATGGTACTTATGGTCATAATCCAAAACTTACCCTCAACTATCCTTTCCCTATGGGTATCAATGTGATTTATCCTATCTATAGTTCAGATACGAAGAATTGGCATATTTGTTCATTCTCTAACAACCAGCCTTTTATCATCAATGTTGATGCCACGAAGCTGACTCCGGTTACTACTCCTTTGGCAGCAACGGTAACAGCCGAAGATGGTCTTTACACCGGTATGACCAATCCGCTGACAGTTACCTTTACCAACAGTATGGATATGGAGTTCAATGGTTTGGTGAATATCTACACCAATACGACCAGCACCAAGCCCAGTTCGCCAGATTTCGACCTGTATATTACCATACCAGCTCGCGGTTCAGTGACACGTCAGATAGAGTTACCGGAAACATCTTCGTCTCAACAGTATCTGTGGATAACGGATGTAGCCAACAAGGAAGCTGTCATCGTGAATGGTCAGCGTTTCACGTTGACTACTGCAGCGGCTCCTAATTTCACAGTCGTTTCTTCAGAGAGTAATGCTACTCCAGGTAAGTTTGGTGAAGGAATATGTTACAGAGCAAAATGTAAATTGCCATTGGTTGAAGACGATAAACTCGTGGTAAGGTTTGGCGTAAAGAATACAGGTGGACCTGGCTATTTGGATTATTGCTTCGTGCCATATAATGCCGAAACCAATAAAGGTTGGGTAGAGCCTGATAGGGCAAGAGCTGCAGGTAATGGAGCGATTACCTATGTGGAATATACTGTCACTCCAGATGAGGTGGGCAGTCATTCTATTCTTGTATATTTCAATTCATATGATTTTACAACAAAGAAATATTCGGAATTTGCTAATTGTACCATAGGTAGACACTATTATGATATAGTTACAGGTAGTGGTCAGAAATGGATCAAGGGCAATGCTCTGATAGCCTATGTTACTGGCGTACCATCTTCCATATCTTCAGTGAAGACAGATGCCGGAACTTATGTACGAGGCGAAAAGGGAGCTGTGGTTATCAAGACAGATGCCGACAAGCGAGTGGGCGTATATCACATCAGTGGACAGAAGATGGCAGAAGTTCGTCTGACGGCAGGTCAGGAGCAGACTGTTGTCCTTCGTCCTGGCCTCTATATCGTAGATGGCATTAAGATGATGGTGAGATAATATTCTCTCTCAATTTATCGTACTGGCAGTAAGATTAAGTACACTTTTAGTACACCTTAAAAAAGCAAAAAACGCTTGCAAGCGATTGGCTTACAAGCGTTTAATAATTTAATTCAGTACCCAGACCCGGGATCGAACCGGGATGGATTGCTCCACTGGTGTTTGAGACCAGCGCGTCTACCGATTCCGCCATCTGGGCTTTTGCGGTTGCAAAGGTACTAATAATTTTTGAACTGACAAACTTTTTTGCAGAAAAGTTTCTGAAAAGATGATTTTTCTTATACGAAAGGCTAAATAATTGTTTTATTTTGCCACTTCTGTCTTAAATTGTGGAAAAAAACTTGGTAGGTTCATAGATATTTCCTAATTTTACACGTGAATTAAAACAATATCATTATATAGTCTGCCAAATGACAAAAAACGATCATAACAATTATTGTATCATACTCGCCGGAGGAAAGGGTAGAAGACTGTGGCCCAGCAGCCGCAATGCTTATCCCAAACAGTTTCTTGATTTCTTCGGTGTGGGACGTACTCAGTTGCAGCAAACTTATGACAGGATGGCAAGGATTGTGCCAGCCGACCATATCTATATCAATACCAACGAGGAGTATGTGGAATTTGTAAGGCAGCAGCTGCCCGATGTTTCCTCCGAGCACATCTTGTCGGAACCCATTCATCGCAATACAGCTCCGAGTATGGCATGGGCTGCGCATCGCATAGCCATGCAGAATCCTGAGGCTTGCATCGTGGCAACGCCATCCGATCAGGCTGTGTTCAACGAGGAGGCGTTCTGCAAGGATATGTTGGAGGGACTGCACTTTGTTGCCGACAACCGTTGCTTCCTCTCCATGGGTGTGAAACCTACCCGTCCTGAGCCTGGCTATGGATACATCCAGTTGGGCGATTCTGTGGGCGAAGGACTCTATAAGGTACAGTCGTTTACCGAGAAGCCTGAGCGCGACTTTGCCAAGATTTTCGTAGATAGTGGCGAGTTCTATTGGAACACCAGCCTGTTCCTCTTCAATGTGAAACATCTCTACAACAACTTTGGCCATCTTTTGCCATCTGTGCTTCGAGGTTACGACGAGAAGTATCCCGTCTTTAGTGTGGAGACCGAGAATGCCTATATGAAGGAGAACTTCCCTTCCTATCCCAATATCTCAATCGACTACGCCATCTTGGAGAAGTCGAATGACGTCTATGTGATGAAGTGCGACTTTGGCTGGGCTGACTTAGGCACGTGGCACAGCATCTACGAGGCAATGAAGAAAGGGGAGAACGACAATGTGGTGATAGACAGCGACGTGCTGATGGAGGACTGTCACAACAATATTGTCAAACTGCCGAAGGGTAAGTTAGCTGTATTGAATGGCCTTGATGGCTTCATCGTTGCCGAAAAAGACAACGTGCTCCTCGTCTGCCGCAAGGAAGACTCCTCTGCGTTGGTGCGCAAGTATGTCAACGAGGTACAAATTAAGAAAGGAGATGAGTTTATATAACTCTCATCCATTCGATAACATGATAACAGAAAGGGAAGTGAAGACGCATCTTCACTTCCCTTTTCCCTTGAGTAGCCACTCTTCCTAAGTTATCGAAGAGAAGAATTATAGTTTTTTGAATGCTTCGTATATCTTATTTGCGATTTCCTTGAACTCCTCTTCTGATAGCTTGAGATGTTCCTTGCGGAAGTTCACATCAGCCTCGCTGTTCATAGGGATGAGGTGGATATGGGCGTGAGGCACCTCGAGACCGAGAACCACCTGTGCCACTTTCTTGCAGGGGAAGGCAGCCTTGATGGCCTTAGCCACTTTCTTGGCGAAGACTTCAAATTCGGCCAGGTCCTGGTCTTCCATGTCGAAGATATAGTCAACTTCCTTTCTTGGAATCACCAATGTGTGACCTTTACCGATAGGGCTGATATCGAGGAACGCATAAAACTTGTCGCTTTCTGCACACTTGTAGCTGGGGATTTCACCGGCAGCAATCTTTGAGAAAATACTTGCCATAGTCTGTTTCGTTTTTATTGTTAATCAAAATCTGTCGTTGCAAAGCATGTGTCGTGCCACACACCGACATCTCTCATTCTCTGTATATATTTGTTTGGCTTACATATCATAAAAAAGGAACTGCCATAGGGGTTTGTCTGCCCTTATGATAGTTCCTTATTTTTACTCGAATGAAATTTTGTCGATGCGCAGTTTGATAGTGCCGCGTGGAATCTTGATTTCCACGATCTCGCCCACCTTCTTGTTGAGCAAGCCCTGTGCGATAGGAGTCTTGATAGAAATCTTGCCCTCCTTCAGGTTGGCCTCGCTCTCGCTCACGATGGTATAATTCATCTTTGCCTTGTTTGCCATATTGGTCATCTCCACCTTCGACATGATCTGCACACAGTCGGTGCTGAGCTGCTTGGTGTCGATGATCTTAGCCTCGGCAATGGTGAGCTTGATGCGGTTGATCTTGTCTTCCAAATGAGCCTGTGCCTCCTTGGCGGCATCATACTCTGAGTTCTCGCTCAGGTCACCCTTGTCTCTTGCCTCAGCAATTGCGGCTGATGCCTTAGGGCGCTCCACAGAAACGAGCTGTTTTAGTTCAGCTACGAGATTGTCGTAACCTTCTTGTGACATGTAAGCCATAATTTTTCTTATTGTTTATTATTATTAATAATGTGTTCTTAGAGATGGGGTAAAAAATAAAGAATCCCGGTGCCTGTATAGCATCGGAATCCCCAATCTTATATTCTCTATTTTTTATTTTCGTACCTATATCTGTTTGCAAAGATAGGACTTTATTTCTGAATTGCCAAATATTTTCGATGAAATTTCATAAAAGTGCGGACTTTTGTCTCTTTTACGCATTTGCCTAAGCATCAAACAGGTATAAAACTTGTGAAAAAGTCAGAACTCCCTTATATTTATACTCCTAAGATGTGGTTTATTCGTTAAAAAGTTGTATATTTGTAACCCCGATTTTAAAAAAATGGGATGAGAATGTATAACTAATAACTCGAACAACATGACAAAAGAACAACTGATGCAAAGAGCTATCCTCCTGTCAGAGAACAGCGTGCGCCATGGTGGTGGTCCTTTCGGAGCCGTCATTGCCAAGGATGGTGTTATCGTGGCTGAGGCCTCCAATAGTGTTACCATAGACCAAGACCCTACAGCTCATGCCGAAGTGAATGCCATCCGTATGGCTACCCGTGCCTTGCACACTTTCGATTTGAAGGGTTGTGAGATTTTTACCTCTTGCGAGCCTTGCCCCATGTGTCTTGGCGCTATCTACTGGGCGCATCTCGACCGTATCTATTATGCCAACAATCGTCAGGATGCAGCGAAGATTGGTTTCGATGATGAGTTTATCTATGAGGAGATCGACCGCAAGATAGCAGACCGCCATAAGCCGATGATTGCCTTGATGCGTGATGAGGCTTTGGGTGCTTTCCGTATGTGGGAAGAAAGTACTGAGAAAACAGAGTATTAAGAGCGCTATCTCCCTTTTATAAACGCTTTTATCCTTACGAGGTGCGAAGTCTGAAAAATAAACAAAACGTCCCGATGCAGGATTTCCTTGCGTCGGGACGTTTTTTTGTTACGATGGATATCTTGTTAAAAACCTACAAACTTAGGTTGCTGTTTGCCTTTTCCTCTCTTACTTGATCTGCGTAATCACGAAAGGATGTTTTACGGCAGCATGGGCAGCTTTCTGTGCGATGCTCTTCTGTTGCTGTGTTATTCCTTCGGGTGCATAGCTGTTTCCTACAACCGACTTCTTGAAGATAGCCTCAAACCAAGTACAGGCAGCAGTGTATCTTCCGTACACCAACTGCAGATGGTAGCCGTCACGGTTCAGGTTGTCGCCCAAGCTCGATGTGCGGGCATTCTGTATAGCTGTTCCTGCCGGCACCAAGATGTCGATAGGTGCATCCTTGAGAGCCTGTTTGGCTGCGCCTAAGATGGAAGAGAACATGGTGGCCTGACTGTTGCCATACTTGCGGAAGCCGTCATGGTTGGAAGTCTGAGCGTAAGCCCATGTCTGATGGAAGATAATCTTAGCCTTGGGTGCTTTTTGTTTCACATAGGCAATCAGTTCGTTGAGATAGGGCTGGTATGTGTAGTAGACTCCAGAGAAATGGCTTGCCTGCTGTACGCTCACATAGTCCCAGTCTTCCTCGCTCAAGGCTTCGCTCACCTGCTTGTTGGGTGTCTCCACCATCTTGCCGTCTATTCCTGTCTTTCTGTATCTATATGCCTTCAGGTCGCCTTTTACGCATTGCATGTGTCTTTCGAGCGAGCATCCGGGGATATATAGATTGGCCACTATGGTCTGTATGCCTTCGGCATCAGCCAACTCGTGCAGGTTCTGCTCAATGGCATCTTCAGAGAAGCTGTTGCCTATGGCGAGAATCTTTACCGTATTCTCGGCATGGACCTTTGGAAAAGCCCATGCCAAGAGGAATGTCAATATAAGCCAGATATTTTTCATATTCTTCATATTCCGTCGTATAAGTCGTTATTTCAATGTGAAGGTGAGGGTCTGTACATCCTTGCTGTTAGGACCTACCATTACCTCGAACTCACCAGGCTCGTTCTTGTATTCCAACTCCTGGTTGTAGAACTTCAGGTCTTCAGGGGTGATGGTGAAGGTGACGGTCTTGGTCTCTCCCTGCTTGATAGAGATGCGTTCGAAGCCTTTCAGTTCCTTCACTGGGCGAGAAACGCTGGCAGCCAGATCGCGTATGTACATTTGAGCTATTTCGTCAGCATCGTAATTTCCCGTATTGGTGATGTCTACGCTTACACTGATCGTCTCGTTGTTGGTCATTGTGTTGCTTGAGAGAGTAGGCTTGCCATATTTGAAGGTGGTGTACGACAGACCATAACCGAATGGGTACAGTGGGTCGTTGTCTATATCGAGGTAGTTGCTGGTAAACTTAGTGAACCATTTACCCTCTTTCAGTGGCCGTCCCGTATTCAGATGGTTGTAGTAGAGAGGTATCTGACCTACACTCTTAGGCATGGTGGCAGTCAGTTTTCCGCTTGGCACCTTGTCGCCGAAGAGTACGTCACAGATGGCATCGCCCGATTCACAACCACCAAACCAAACGTTGAGGATGGCTGGGAAATTCTCCTGTTCCCATGTCATGACGGTGGCACGGCCCGAGAAGTTGACGAGTACGATAGGTTTGCCCGTCTTCTTCAGGGCTATGAGCAAGTCTTTCTGTGCGTCAGGCATCTCGAGATTGGTGCGGCTGCTGCATTCGCCACTCATCTCTGACGACTCGCCCACAGCAGCAACGATGATGTCGGCTTGCTGAGCCACGTCGAGTGCTTCCTTCAGCATTTCCTCGTTGCTTCGGCTGTCGCGCATCTCTCTGCCAAACATGGTGGCATCAGCTTCGCGCTTGGCATCATACATCAGGTTGGAGCCCTTGGCATAGAGAACCTCTGCCTTTCCTTCCAGTGCCTTCTTCATAGAACCGAGGATGGTCTTGTTGTCATCGAGACGGGCCACAACGCTCCATGTACCCGACATGTTCTTGGAATTGTCTGCCAACGGACCTATAAGGGCAATTTTACCCTTGCGCTGCAAAGGCAACAGATTGCCTTCGTTCTTGAGCAGCACGAAAGTCTTGGCAGCTATCTCGCGTGAGAAGGCTCTGTTCTGTGGAGTGTAGATTTCCTTCTTGGCGCGTTTCACGTTGCAGTATTTGTATGGGTCGTCGAAGAGTCCCAACTTGTATTTGGCTTCCAGGATGCGGCGGCATGCTGTATTGACGGTTTCCATCGTAACCTTGCCCTCGTTGATAGACTTCTCTATAGTGCCTAAGAATCCGTCAGCCACCATGTCCATATCGGTACCTGCATTGAGTGCCATGGCTGAAACCTGCTGCAGGTCGCCCAGTCCGTGGGCTGTCATTTCCAGGATGGCAGTATAGTCGGTTACCACCATTCCCTTGAAGCCCCACATCTTGCGCAGCACATCGGTAAGCAACCATTTGTTGCCTGTTGCGGGAACGCCGTCCACCACATTGAATGAGGTCATCACGCTCAGAGCGCCGGCGTCAACAGCAGCCTTGTAGGGAGGCATATAGTAATTGAACATGCGCCAGTGGCTCATGTCCACTGTGTTGTAGTCGCGTCCTGCTTCTGCACCGCCATAGAGTGCAAAGTGCTTCACGCAAGCCATCACGGTGTTGGGAGCTGCCAGATTCTGTCCCTGATAACCCTCTACCATGGCTTTGGCGATGCAAGAGCCGAGGTATGGGTCTTCACCGTTTCCTTCTGCCATACGTCCCCATCGTGGGTCGCGGCAGATATCGAGCATAGGACTGAAAGTCCAGTTGATACCATCTGCCGAACATTCTTGTGCGGCTATCTGGGCTGTACGCTTGATGGCTTCCATATCCCATGAGCATGAGAGCGAGAAGGGGATAGGGAATACGGTCTCGTAACCATGTATCACGTCCATACCGAAGAGCAGTGGAATGTGCAGGCGGCTCTGTTCTACGGCAATCTTCTGTACTTCTTTGATTTTCTCAACACCTTTCAGGTTGAAGAGTCCGCCTACTTCGCCACGCTTGATTTTGCTTGCCACGTCGCTGCTTTTTGCCTGGCCGGTAACGATATCTCCTGTAACAGGAAGGTTCAGTTGACCGAGTTTTTCTTTCAGCGTCATTTTGTTCATCAGGTTATCGATGAAGGTGTTCATCTTGGCTTCATCGCTTTGAGCCTGTGCCATGGTGGGGCAGAGGCTTGCTGCCAGCAGGGTAAATGCTGCAAGAATGTTTTTTGTCTTCATATGTCTAAGTCTGTTTAATTGTTCTTGAATCCGAGTTTCTCGAGTCCCTGTTGTATCTCAGGACAACTCATGAAGAGTCGCCAGAGCAGTCCCGAGCGATAGTTCTCTATCATAGGGGTGATGGTCAGCTGGTCTATGGCAAGATAGCGGGGTACTGTCCAGTGGGCAGTCTCCGAGAAGGCATCGTAGAAGCCATATTTGCCCCAAATCCAGTTGCCCTTGTTCCAAAAGTATTTCAAGGCAGCCATCGACTCAGTAGGAGTATATGGGAATGACGACAGGGCTGCGGTAGGTGTGATGACACCTAAGTCGTTGTTGGGTGCATGGGCAGAATATCCGTTTACCGAATAGCTTGCTGTCAGTCCCCAGCAGTCTTTGCCGTAGCCTTTGTATCCCTTCGGGTTTCGCACGCAGTATTCGTAGTCGCTGAGGGCATGGTTTCTTACCACATTCCAGTAGTTGGCATACGTGTCGCTCAGGTTCTTGGGGTTGAGGCAGATATAGGAATACTGTGCCCAGAACAGCGGACCGCCGGTCTGTTCGGCGCCATTGTGCTTCAGTTCGAGCGGATAGCCGTAGGGCTTGGCATTGCTCTTGATGCCTCCGCTCCTTGCCCATCCCTTGTGATAGCAGTCTGCCGGGATAGAATGGGTGGGTGAGGAAGCTCCCAAGATATAGGTGATGAGGCATTCGTTGTAGCCTTCGAGTGGGAAGTTCATATCCCAACCATAGTTGGGCGACCAGTGCCAGTAGAGTACGTCTTGTCCGCCACGGCGATACCAGTCGAATTCCATCTCTTTCCACAGCTTGTCAATATTGCTTGCCAAGAGTTTCTCCTGTTCGTTGCCGTTCTCGAAGTATTGTCTAACGCACAGCAGACTTGCCATGAGGAACGAACTTTCTACGAGGTCGCCACCATCATCTTTCTGTCCGAAAGGAACGGCCTTTCCTGTATTGCCGTCTATCCAGTGCGACCAAACACCATGGAATCGGTCGGCTTTTCCTAAGAAATCTACAATCTTGGTAAGGCGCTGTACACCCTCGGTACGGCTGATGTAACCTCTGTCTATACCTGCCAGCAGGCCGGCTATGCCAAATCCGCTTCCTCCGGTAGTCACCACATGCTTGTCGTTCTGTGGATAGATACCATCGAGGTGAATGCGCTCGGGTGCCAGCCCGGAGTTGGGGTTGGCTCCATCCCACATATAATTAAGGTGGGTCTTCTCAATGTAGTCGAGCATTTCCTCATCGTTGGCGAATGAGGAGGGTCTCTCTAAGGGCTGGTCATGCTCGTCGGTAACTATGCCTGTAAGCTCATACTCGTTAACCACAGGGATGTAACAGTCGCTCACTTGTCCCTTGACAACCTTGACGGAGTCCTGGCTGGCGAAACATGGAGCGGCTATTACCAGCATCCATGTGGCGAATGATAGCTTGGTAAAATTCATTTTGTATATTCTAAGTTGACGAATACTGCATTGTGGTCGGACAGATAAACCTTGTCGGGCTTATCACCGATAACTCTGTAGCGAGTAGCTTTCAGCTGGTTGCTGATAAAGATATGGTCGATAATGCTTCGCTCGTTGAGTGGCAGTCTGCCGTAGTCGTGCCATGTCCAGTCTGGACCATAAACGATGGCAGCCTTGTTGCGGGCATTTTCCATTTTGTTGGCTCTCAGTATGGCCGAAGGTTCTTCCTCATCGGTACAGTTAAAGTCGCCGGTGATGATGGCAGGCATGTTCTTAGCAACTTTCTTCATCATGGAAAGGATGAGCTTGATGCCTTCCTTGCGTGCTATCTTACCGTCGTTGTCGAGGTGGGTGTTGAAGTATACCACCTGCTTGCCGGTTTTTTTGTCTTTCAGTATCGCCCAGGTACAAACACGGTTGTAAGAAGCGTCCCAGCCCTTCTTTCCGAACTGTTCTGGTGTCTCGCTCAAGGCAAAGTCGCCATGTTTTACCATACTGAATTTGTGCTTGTTATAGAAGATTGGGCTGTGTTCGCCCTGATGTTTTCCGTCATCTCGTCCTACACCGATGCCCTCATATATGCCATTGAGAGCAGCCTTGAGGTCTGCCATCTGGTTGGGGCATACTTCCTGCATGCCCAAGAGGTCGGGCTGATAATAGGTGAGCATCTTTGCCACCTCGCCTTTACGGTTGTCCCAACGGTTTTCATTGTCTACCGAGGCGTCCAAACGTATGTTGAACGACATGACGCTGATTTGTGCTTTGGCTTGCGATGTAAAGCCTGCAACAAAGAGAGAAAGTAAGAAGAGAGTTTTTCTGAAGATATGCATAGTAGTGTGTATAGAGTATATGAAAAGTGAGTAGTGAATAGTGATAATGAGTTGTCGGAAGATTCATGAACCAGCCTTCTGTAACGAAGGACTGGCTCATGAAATCGAAATAGAGCTTATGAATTATTCAATATGAATGACGTTTTCTCGTTATTCGTCGATAGGATCCTTTTTCAGGTCGGCATTGTCGGTGATCTGAGTGAATGGCAATGGATAGTAAGTCTTTTCTTCTGTCCATCCCTTAGCACCAAGAACGCTTTTCGCCTTGCCTGTTCTTACGAGGTCGTTGTAATACTCACCCCACTCACCGCAGAGTTCCATGCGACGTTCGTCCAAGATCTGGTCTACAGTAACATTCTGCAGCTCTGGCATCTGGGCTCTTGTTCTTACTGTGTTGAAAGGAGTATCACCATTCTTGCCAAGGCGAACCTTTGCCTCTGCATTCATCAGCAGCACGTCAGCATAGCGCAGTACACGAACGTTGTTATTGCAACCATACTTGTTTCTGCCTTCTGTCAGCTGGTTGAGAGGAGTATAAGTCTTGCCGTTCCAGCAGTTTGTTCTTAGTGGGTTGGTCTGTTTCTTTACTTGGTCGCCACTTGGGGTTGTTGTACCACCTACAAGGAAAGTTGTGGTAGCTCTTACCTGCTCACCACGGTTTTCTGCCCACTGACGGAACTCGTCAGTATAGCCCATGAAGCCCCATCCGCTTGAAGAAATTTGCTGCCCCTGGCTGCTGAGACCAGAGATGCTTGGACCCTGGAAGTTGAACCACTGGTCTACATCTACCAACTCGCCGGAACCCTGACCGAAGTCAGTACACTGGCATTCGAAGAGAGACTCGTCGCAGAGTTTTCCTGGAATTTTGAACAACTGATAGAAGTCTCCGTAGAGTTCAAACTTTTGGCTGTTGATGATGTCATCGGTCAGTTCCTCTACCTTATCGTACTGGCCCATGTTGAGGTAAACCTTGGCTGCTAAGGCTTCTGCACTGTATGCAGATACAGCTCCGATGTGTGCCATTTCGTTAGGACGTACCTTAGGACAGTTCTGGATGGCGTAGTTCAAGTCTTCCAACATATATCTGTTGACAGCAGCAACGGTAGAACGTGTCAGGTTAGTCTGAGTGTTGTCACGCAGAATGGTGACAGGACCGAAAGCCTGAACCAAACGGTAGTAGGCGTAGGCGCGAAGGAATTTTACCTCACCCTGATAAGAGCGGTTGGTAGTTTTTTGTGCGTCGGTAGTGGCATTGGCGGCATAGCTGTCGAGTGACTCTAAGGCAGAGTTGGCTACCTTGATGATGCCATAGTACTGATTCCACATCTCGTTGAGACCCCAGAAACTGTTATCAGAGTAGTTGAAATTACCGAAGTCTACCAATTGGGCTTGGTCGTCTGGCTTTCCAGACCAGATGTCACCGTCGCGAACAGTAGACAGAGGCCATATTACCCAGTGCATAGCTCCTGTTCTAACCTTGGCATAGACACCCGATACGGGCATATACATATTGTCGAGATTGGTATAGTCTACTTTCTCCTCAGGAACCGAGTTCTCTGGATCGATATCGATGTAGTCACTGCATGACGTTGCGCCGAAAAGCAACGATGCAAGGGCTAATACTGATAAATATTTATTGATTTTCATTGTCTTGATGTTTTAAGGGTTAGAACTGAATTTGAATACCGAATGTATAAGTGCCTGTCAATGGGTAAACTTCTGTATCCCATCCCTCAGGATCGCTCAACTCAGGAGTGAAAGCATTGGCACCAAACAGAGTCAAAGGACGGTCGGCTGTCATACTCAAGCGGATAGATGGCAATGTGTAGCTACCCAACTTCAGGTTCTTGAAGCTATAGCCTACTGTTACGTTCTGAATACGGAAGAAATCAGCATCCTCTACGAAGAAGGAGTTGGTCTTCTGGTCTGATACGTTCCAGCCCTTTGTAAGAGCCTTGGCTGATGGATAGCTGTTGGTAGAACCTGCACCTGTCCAGCGATTCTCATAGAGGTCCTTGTCGAAGTTGAAGTCGCTCTGTGCATATCTCAAGGCACGCTTGCGGTTGAACATCTGTGCACCAGACTGTCCGTAAGTTGTCAATTCAAAGTCGAGGTTCTTCCAGTTGAAGCCGAGGTTGATACCATAAGTAAAGTTAGGAATATAAGAGCCCAATGTCTGGCGGTCTGCACCGTCGATAATGCCATTATGATCTACGTCCTCATACTTGAAGTCACCAGGCTCCAGTCCGTTGGCTACTGCAATAGGGTCGTTTTGGCACTCTTCTGCGGTCTGGTAGATACCTACTACCTTGAAACCATAGAATGAGTTCATCTCCTTGCCTACGATGTTCACGGTCTTTCCACCCTTGATGATGGAAGCGCCGCCGAGATCCTTTACCTTATTATTAAGGAAAGAGAGGTTGGTACCTACATGGTACTTGAAGTCCTTGCCGATTCTGTCGTTCCAGGTTGCTGAGAAATCGAAACCTTGGTTCAGAATCTTACCATAGTTGCCTGCCAATGTCTTATTGTCGAAAGAGAGGCGAGGTGAGATAACAGCGTGCTTAGTCATGCGATGGAAGTAGTCTGCATCGATGTTCAAGCGGTTCTGGAGAGTAGAGAGGTTGAAACCAACATTGATTTCATCTACCACCTCCCACTGCAGCCAGCTGAAGTAGGTTGTGTTCTGGAAGCCAGGAATAGTTGTGTTGCCGAATACGCCGGAAACACCGTTACCTGTGGCGATAGATGCAAAACCGTCACTTGCTGCAACATGGTCGTTACCGAGCTTACCCCAGCTTGCACGAAGTTTCAAGTAGTCGATAGCCTTCACGTCCTTCATCCAAGGCTCTTCGCTGATAACCCAAGAAGCACCTACTGATGGGAAGTAACCCCACTGGTCCTGATACTTAGAAGAGCCATCGGCACGCATGGTGAACATCAGGTAATACTTGCTGTCGTAATCGTAGTTCAGACGTGCGAAGTATGACAAGCCTCTGTATCTTGTGCCACCATCGCCCAATGTGCGACCTGTAGGATTACCCTGGCTCAGATAATGGTAAGCATCGCTTCCCTCTGGTACACCAGTAGCATTGCCCCACAAGTTCTTATAGGTCTCCTGGCGCATAGAAGCACCCAACATAGCACCAAAGTTGTGCTTGGCGTAGCTATCCTTATAGGTAATGGTGTTGTCCCAGATATAGCTGCTGTACTGTGTGTTGCTCTTGTTGAGGTTGGTAGTGTTGCTCTGTTGTGAGTCACTAACATAGTAAGTAGGAGTAAACACAGAACCATTGATGTCCTGGAAGTTGTAGCTGATGTTAGTCTTGAAGTTCAACTTCTGTGGCAGGAGATTAATCTGTGCATAGAAGTTGGTCATGTACTGGCGCAACTCGTTCTTGGCATCGTAGTATTTAGCTGTAGCTACAGGATTCTTGAAGTTTGTAGACAGACCGATGCTGCTTGGCGTAGCATATTTGTCAGGGAATGCCTGTGCGTTCTGCTCGTCGAATACTGGGATGAGACTTGGTGTGTTGAAAGCCTGCTGCCATGCAGCATTGTTAGGCAATACCTGATCACTTTTGCTGAATACGCCATTGAAACCGACTTTCAACCAGCTGGTAGCATCATAGTCTACTGCAGCACGGAAGTTGAGGCGCTTGTAGTTGTTTTCTGTATCCATGATACCATCCTGATAGAGGTAGCTGATACCCAACGAATAAGTAGCCTTGTCGCTACCACCGCTGATGCCTACACTATGGTTCGTGATAACTGCTGTGCGTAGCAATTCCTTGTACCAGTCGGTATCAGCACCATAAGTCCACTTGTGGAAATCGCTGTCAGCATAGCTGCCACCAAAGCGGTCGATGGCTGCTTTCATCGTAGGAGAGTAAGCATCGTAGTTAGCTTCCATCAACATGGTGGCATACTCCTGAGAGTTGGCCATTTCCAACACATTGGTAGCCTTCTGGAATCCAATGTAACCGTCGTAGGTAATCTTGGCCTTCTGACCCTTGGTACCCTTCTTTGTCGTGATGATAACTACACCATTTGCTGCACGCACACCATAGATAGCAGCTGCAGAAGCATCCTTAAGGATCGACATTTCCTGAATGTCTTCGTTGTTAAGGAAGTTGATGTCGTCGTAGAACATTCCGTCTACTACATAAAGTGGAGAACTGTTAGCAAAAGAGCCTGTTCCGCGAATACGTACGGTAGGACCGGCTCCAGGAGTACCGCTGCTTACAACGTTCACACCAGCCACCTTACCCTGAAGGGCTGTCATGGGTGATGATGAGGGAGTTGACTGGATGTCGGCTGCCTTGATAACGGTGATAGGAGAGGTGAGGTCCTTGGCCTTTGCAGAACCGTAACCGATGACAACTACGTCGTTGAGGTTCTGGAAATCATCCTTCAATGTGACATTGAGGTTGCCTGAAGCCTTGAGGGTAACAGGCTGCATACCCACATAAGAAATGTTGATAGATGCGTTAGGATTAACTTCCTGGATGGTGAAGTTACCGTCTATGTCCGTAACGGTAGCTTGCTTTGTACCGAGTACTTTGACAGTGGCGCCAATGACTGGTTCGCCTGAACTATCCAAGACAGTACCTTTGACAGCCTGAGCTTGGGCAAATGCCAACTGGGCTACAAAAGCGCAAATGAATAATAATAGGTTCTTTTTCATGTTTTTTTGTTTTAAGATAATTGTTAATTCAAAACTGCTGTGCAAAGTAAATACTTTTTAAAGGTTTGGGCAAATTTGTTGCCACGATATAACTACGATGCGCTTTCTTGGCACTACGATTTTACTACGATGCCCATTTCTAAACGTTTGGAAAAGAGAAAGATAGGAAAACGACAAAATTTTGCCTTTTTTCTTTGGTAGATGGTATAAATTTATTAATTTTGCAAATACATAACCACAAACCCGTCTAAATCAAAGAATGAAAAAGCAGTTTTTATGGCTCTTGATATTTGTCTTTTGTCTAAGTCCGCTCATGACTAAGGCACAGATTTTCATGCCAATAATCTCATACTATAACTCGTTCACTTATCATTATGGTATGCAGAACTGGTGCTGCACACAGGATGATAGAGGCATTATGTATTTTGCCAACAATAATGGTGTACTGAGTTTTGATGGCTATTCGTGGCGTGCGATACCTTTACCCAGCAAGGGATTGGTGCGATCAATTCTTGCTGATGGCGACCGAATCTATGTGGGTTCTTATACCGACTTCGGTTATTTTGTGCGTGATGAATGGGGTAAGATGGTGTATCATTCTCTTTGGCCCAAAAAATATCAGTCGCATAATGACGAGATATGGAATATCGTGAAGGGTGCTGATGGACATATTTACTTCCAGTCATTCTGCTCTTATTTCGTTTACGATGGCAAGAAAGTTACACCTTATTATATAAAGGAGCATCTGCCGCTCTGGTTTTTCCAAACAGGCGGTCAACTCTATGCTCAATTGATTTCCGACGGATTGTGCCGGGTCAGCAAGACGTATTACCCCCCCCATCCTACATCGTAGAGACTATGGCAACGATCATGTGATGGGCTTGCACCAGTTGGGCAAGAGTCTTTTCTTGTTGGCCACCAACCAGAATGGACTCTTCCTATACGACGGACAGCAGGTGAAGCCTGTTCGTACTGATGTCGATGCTTTGCTCCGACAAGCCTTGATCAACCGTACTGTCATGCTCAATAAGCATACCTTGGTGGTGGGAACCATCAAGAGTGGAATCTTTGCCATCGACCTCAATACCAATAAGGTGTTGTGGCACTACAGCAAGGCTAACGGACTGGGAAACAATACCGTGCTCAACCTCCTGGTGGACAGAACGGGCAACTTATGGGCAGCCTTGGACAATGGCATCGCCCTTATCCATACGGGTTTGCCCCTTTCGGTGATGAGACTCGAGGGCATCGGTATGGTCTACGATGTGGCTACCTTGGGAAGCGATATGTATATAGCCACCAACCAGTCGGTGTGGCGATATGACATGAAGGAACACAATATAGTTCCAGTGAATGGCTGCGAAGGACAAAACTGGTATGTATCTCAGTTTGACAACCAGGTGTTTGCCGGCAACAATTTAGGCACAAAGGCCCTTGTGGGCAATCAGTCTTTCGACCTTTTAAACGACAATCAGGGCAGTACTATGATGCGTGAGTATCAGCATTATGGTCAGCATGCATTGATAGAGTCTTCCTACAACAGTTTCCGCATTTATTTACGCGATGGCGACAAATGGCGCTATGGTTGGACGGTGAAAGGCTTCGGTGCTCCTATCAGAGAGATAGAAATAGACAACCAGGGTGTCATCTGGGCAGCCCACATGAGCAAAGGTCTCTATCGACTGGAACTTTCCAGAGATATGAGGCGATTCGAAAGGGTGAACTTCTATTCTTCGCTGCCCAATAGCAAGGGTGATGCATTCCATGTGATGACCATCATGGGGCGTGTGGTCTTTTCGTATGGTGGCCGTCTCTTTACTTACGATGATATACGCAAGCAGATATTGCCCTATTATGGTTGTGGCAGGTTGAGCGACATGGGCATCATATCGTCTGCCTTCCTTGATAAGAAAACCTTCTGGTTGCTCAATAGCGATGGCTATTGGCTCATGCAGTCGGGCAGTAAGGAGAACCTGCCGGTGTTCTTTATCTCCAACTCTTCGTTTGGGCAGGAGTGCAACATCTATGGACATTCGATGTATGCTTCGGGTCGTGCCACCTATTTCTTCCTCAACGATGGTATAGGCAGATATTTGGGCACAGGTGCTGAAATGCGAAAGAAGCCCGCCTGCTATCAGGCTTCATTCAGCGAGGTGACGACAAAGGACCGTGATAATGTGGCGCATCAGCTGCCTGTGGTCAGCGATGGCAAGGTGAAGGCATGGGGTAACATTCGGCTCAGGGTGTCGTTCCCCAACTACGATAACGACAAGCTGCTGTTCTGCTATACGCTGAAGGGTGGAGGCAATACGCTTACCGAGTCTTCCTATTCGCCAGAGATCGTGTACAGCAACTTCGGCTTTGGAGATTATGAACTGACGGTGGTGGTCAAAAACCTCAAGGGCGACATCATAGGCAAGCCTCTTGTCTATTGTTTCTCTTTCCCCCCACCTTTCCTGCTCTCATGGTGGGCGTGGCTGATGTATCTGTTGTTGCTCTCGGCTTTGGTGTATGGCTTTATTCGCTGGCGCACCAACAAGATTATTCGTCGCAATAAGAAGATTGCCGAAAAAGAGCTGATGGAGCAGAAGATGAAATCGTTGGAACAGGAACGCATCATTGCCGAACAGCAGAAGCAACTCTTAGAAAACGAGCTCGCCCTTAAGGGAAAGGACGTGGCAAGCATGGCTTTCGATATGGTGGCGATGAACAACTCCATCAGTGAGGCGAAGGAGACTTTGCTTGAAGGCATGCGCAAGGGAACCATCACCACCAAGAATGCCAGCAAACTGTTGTTGCAGATGAAGAGTGGCGACAACGACTTGTTCTGGAATACGTTCCAAAACAACTTCGACCTGATACACAAGAAGTTCTTCCGCAGTCTGCGTGAGAAATATCCCGACCTCACGTCGAACGACCTGAAGGTGTGTGCCCTCTTGCGCCTGAACCTGAATACGAAGGATATTGCCAACTTCACTCACCTTACCATCCGTGGTGTGGAAGGTGCAAGATACCGACTCAGAAAGAAGTTGGGCATTCCTACCGACAAGTCGCTCACCGATTTCCTCATCGAGTTCGAATAAGGAGAGGATCTTTATTGTCCTCCCAAGCGCTCGAAGAAGGTGATGATTTCCTCAAAAGTCTTGAATTCATCGCTGCCATACTCGATGGCTGTGCCCATGAAGCCCTTGTCGGGACAGGGGTCGATGAAGTAGTCGCCATAGAGCAATGCCTTCTGGTTGCAGAAAATGACGTGGTTGTAGGCTGGGGCAGATAGGTACTCCTCTACCCAGGTCATGACACGAGCCATATAGTCATGGTCGTTGGTGGGCGCCTGTGCCACAATGTACACATTATAATATTCTATCAGCATCTCATAGGCCTTGTGCATTGAGCTGGTGGCTTTCCAGTAACTGTCGTGCAGGGCATCGAAGTCGATATACACGATGGGGCGTTCCTTTCCGTTCTGTTTGTCGTCTATCCATCGGATGACGGGTGCGAGATAATGGAATGCCACCTTGTCTATCAGCCGATGCTCACCATGGAAGCGGATGGCTTGTGGATAATGGTCGTGGAAGAGGTCGAAGGTATGAACCACAGGGTCCTTGTCGCCAAAGAGTCCGTAGACACGGTTTTGTTCCTCGGGTGTTACATTCTGAAAGCACAGGGCGGTAATGTCCTTGTACTCCTTGATGAGTCCCTTGTTCACCATCAGCTCCTGCACTCCGTCCTTGCGCGGGTTCTGAAACTCCTGTCTTCCCGTCATACTGCTCATGGTGTTGCCCATCTCGAACGCAGGGTTTACCAGGATGCGGTCGGTGCCATGGAGCATCTCGGTGAACATACCCCCCATGGAGGTGCCTATGATGAGGTCGGGTTTCTCCCTCTGCTGCATATCCCGCAGCATCTCTATGGCTTCTTCGGCATGCACGGGAATGTCCTCAGCCACGAGTGTGGCATTAGGCATCAACTCCTGCAACATCTTTACCGTGCCGCTCTGTCCCGAGGAGAGGAAGCCGTGCACATACATGATTTTCTTGCCCTGCATCAGGTCAGGGAACTGCTTGATGTATTGATTTTCCATTGCTTGTTGTTTTATCCGGAATGATGATGCAAAAGTACAGTTATTTGCAGTGAAAACAAAATTATTGATGCATATTTTTTCTTCTGTTGTTCAAATAATGCGATGAAAGGGCTGTATTTCTCGGATTTTATTTGTACTTTTGCCGCATCTTTCTGAAATTATATATATGTGACAATGGAACAGTCAATAGAAAATCTCTACAAGCTCGACGGCAGAGTGCCCGTCGCCAAAGCACTTCCTTTCGGCCTTCAGCATGTGCTGGCCATGTTTGTGAGCAACATTGCTCCTATTATGATTCTTGCCGGAGCCGTAGGCTTGGACAGTTCAGTGAGCGCCGTGCTTATCCAGAACTGTATGGTCATAGCCGGTATCGGTACGTTGGTACAGCTTTATCCCGTTTGGCGCATTGGCTCGCGCCTGCCTATCGTGATGGGCATTTCCTTCACCTTCCTTTCTTTAGCCATTGCCATTGCCGGTTCTCAGGGCATGGGAACCCTCATTGGTGCGGTTATCATTGGTGGATTGATAGAGGGAACACTTGGACTCTTTGCCAAGTATTGGATTAAACTCATTCCGCCCGTTGTGGCTGCTACGGTGGTTACCGCCATCGGTTTCTCGCTACTTCCTGTAGGTGCCAACTCGTTTGCTGGAGGACAGGGTGCTGCAGATTTCGGCAGTGTGAACAACTGGATTGTTGGAAGTGTTACCTTGTTGGCCTGTCTGCTCTGCCAGATTTTTGCCAAGGGTTTCCTCCGTTCGCTGTCTGTTCTTATGGGTCTGATAGTAGGCTACATTCTTGCCTGCTTCATGGGTATGGTCAATTTCAGCGGACTAACCGGTCTCTCGCTCGTTGCCTTGCCCCAGCTTCTGCCTTTCACTCCCGAGTTTCATATCGGTGCCATCCTCTCGGTGGTAGCCGTCTATCTTGTGTCAGCCACAGAGACGATAGGTGATACTTCTGCCCTTTGCAACAGTGCGCTGAAGCGCAATCCTCAGACCAAGGAGATGGGCTCTGCCGTTTGCTGCGATGGTTTCGTCAGCACGGTGTCTGGTCTCTTCGGTTGTACTCCTATCACCTCGTTCAGTCAGAATGTGGGATTGGCAGCTATGTCGGGTGTAGTCAATCGTTTCACCATTGCCATGGGAGCCTTGATAATGATTATCGGTGGTGTGTTCCCTGCCATAGGCTATGTGCTTACCACCATTCCTCAGGCTGTTTTGGGCGGTTGCACCATTATGATGTTTGGTAGCATCCTCTTTGCCGGTTTCGGTATGATGGCGCGTACGGGGTTCTCACAGCGCAACATGGTGATCGTGAGCCTTTCGCTGAGTGTAGGCCTTGGCTTCACCCAGGCTACAGGCATGTTCAACATCTTCCCTGAGATTGTCCGCACGGTGTTTGCCGACAACTGCGTGGCTGTGGTCTTCCTGCTTGCTGTGGTTCTCAACCTCGTGTTGCCAAAGGATCTGGAACAATAAACAGAGAATTATTTGCTAATATTACTATAAAATTCTATTCATAATGGATTTGCTGAAAGAAAGAATTATGCAGGAAGGCAGATGTTTTCCTGGTGGAATCTTAAAAGTAGACAGTTTCGTAAATCACCAGATGGATCCTATCTTGATGATGGATTTGGCGAAGGAGTTTGTTCGTCTGTTCCAGGACATTAAGTACAACAAGATCATTACCATTGAGGCATCGGGTATCGCTCCTGCCATCATGGTAGGTTATCTGACCCATCTTCCTGTGGTCTTCGTCAAGAAGAAACAGCCCAAGACGATGGAGGGTATGATTACTTCTGTGGTTCACTCTTTCACCAAGGACCGCGACTATACGGTTTGTGTGAGCGACAGCTATCTTACTCCCGACGACCATGTCATCTTTATCGACGACTTCCTCGCCAATGGCAATGCTTCCAAGGGCGTGATGGAACTCTGCGAAAAGGCTGGCGCCAAGATAGAGGCGATGGGCTTCATCATTGAGAAAGCCTTCCAGCATGGTGGCGACTTCCTGCGCCGTGAGGGAATGCGCTATGAGGCGCTCGCTACGGTTGAGAGCCTGGAAGACTGCAAGATTGTTTTGAAGTAAGGAGCTCAAGTTTCGCAAGTGGTTTAAGTACGGGCTGAAGTCCCAAAAGCTCTTAGCCCATGGTTGTTATGGACACAAGCAGCACGCCCTGAAAGGGCAGAAGCTCTTAGCCCAGGGCATCGCCCTGGGTACAATGACAATCAGAAAGGCGCCCTGTAAGGGCAAAAGCTTTACTAATTGCCGGGAATTTTAAAGCTTTTGCCCTTACAGGGCGACAGGTTTGCAGCCGTAATTACCCAGGGCGATGCCCTGGGCTAAGAGCTTCTGCCCCTTCAGGGCGTGTGGGGAAAAACAATAAGGAGTTATTTCATGGAGTTAAGGAGTTAAAGGAGTTAAGACAAATGCCTTATTGTTTGAAAGTTAAGCAACAAAGCTGTTGTCTTAACTCCTCAGCGACCGCAGGGAGCGATAACTCCTTTAACTCCTTAACTCCTCCAAACCTCAAGTGCCTTAACTCCTTTAACTCATTTACCTCTATTTGACTATTTCTGCCGCATAGATTCCCATTACCTTATATCCTGCGGCGTTGGGATGCAGCCAGTCGCTGCATACATATTCCTTCTTCATTCTGTGCTCATCGGCAGAATCTTGCATCAGTTTGGCAAAGTCGAGCACGCCATCCACCTTTTTCTCCTTGCCCTGACTGCGTATCCAGTCGTTCACGTATTGTCGGCAAGCCTCGTGGAAATAAGTGTAATAGCCTGCACCTTTGAAAGGCGTGATAGTGGCGAGATACACCTTCATGCGCTTGGCCTTAGCCTTCTTGATCATGTTCTGATAACTCTCTATCAGCAGTCGGGCTGTTGTCTCGCTGTTTCCGCTCTTAGTGTTTCCTATATCGTTGACACCTTCGAAGATAATCACCTTCTTCACACCGCATTGTCCCAGGATGTCGCGGTCGTATCGGTCTTTGGCCAATGTCCCTATTCCTCCGGGCACTACCACCTGATTGGATCCGATACCTAAGTTGAGTACGCCCTGATTGGTAATCTTATGTTTCAGGTGCAGCATCTCGCTCATGATGTCGGGCCATCGGTTCTGTGCATTGTCGGTTGTTCCGCGACCATCGGTTATTGAGTTTCCTATGATGGCAATGGCGCTCAGGTTGTTTTTCATCGTGTACACATCAATACCAGCGATAGTGTACCAGTGGTTCACGCGTTGTGCTTTTTTGAAATTGGAGTGAGCATTGGTAACACCTTTCATTATATAGGAGGTGGTGCGGGAGCCAGGGTGCATGGTAGGCTTGGCTGGCGATGAGGTGTAGTTGATGGTAATGGCAACGCGCTCCAAAGGTCTGAGGTTGAACTTCAGCGGGTCGCTTTCTATCGCCTTGCCAGCAGGAATAACAGTCTTGTACTTGCCGTGAAACTTCAGGTACTCAGCGCTCTTGGCGTCTACGCCAAATGAGTCTTTGGCATGGGCGATATAGACCGAACGTATCACCACGGGTTCAGAACTGTAGATGTTGCTCAGTTTCAGTCGTATCACCTCGCCGCCCAATGATACCTTCACCACTTGTCTGATGGAGTGGGGCGTATTGCTGTATAACACTTTGCTCTTCACGGCAGCCTGTGGAGCTGTAGCCCAGGTTCCTACCCATGTCTGTGCCGTGGCATTCATGATGAATGCGCACAGAAAGCATAATAATGCGAATGTTTTCTTCATAATATTTCTCTCTTTTCTTTTTTCTGCTTTGTTTTTCTTTTGCGTGTTATTTTCTTTCTTCTTCCGAAATATCTTTGGTAAAGATACGACTTTTTATCGTGCTGAGCATACTGCGAGGGTTTTTCTCTAACTTCCTTTAACGAGTTTAACTTCCATTGTAACTGCTCAGTCACCCCTGAAGCTATGAGTAGTTGTCTTTAATCAACTTTCGCAAGTAACCCTTGCAAGCCTGCAAGAGCTCCAAAAGTACAAAAAGTGACCCTTGCAAGCCTGCAAGAGCTCCAAAAGTACAAAAAGTAAGCCTTGCAAGCCTGCAAGAGCTCCAAAAGCATCAGAAAGTAGAAATATTTTCTAATCAATGTCCACTTGGAAAAGTCAATTTTATGAAAACCTGCTGTTGATTACCAATAAGTTACAAAGATTAAAAATATGATTTGATACTTTTTCAAGTGGACCTGGTAACTGAAGTGACATTCCGTAAGTAAAAGTATGGATAAATGGGGCGGCTGTAAGTTGCAGCCGTAATTAAGTGCAAAATGATGTATTTTTACTGTCTTTTTATACAAAACTGTCAGAAATGCTTGCGTATATCAATTAATTTATTTACTTTTGCACCCGAGAGAAAAAGTTAGTGTCGTACAGACACTCATGAGGGCGTATCAACACTTATCAGATTGTTTCGACACTTATTTACGTATAGCATTATAATATACTATTATTTGTTTTATATTTATTTTTTACAACATTTTCAAGATGACAAGAAGATTACTTTTGTTAGTATGTGCGATGCTGTGTCTATGCAGTAGCGTACGTATTCAGGCGCAGTCTGTATCTTCTTCTACAGCAACCTCTGCGGATGGTAATTACGTAGAGGGTGTCGTTCGTGTCAAACTCCAGCGCGAGATAGCCGACCGTTTGGTGGCTGCCAAACTTCCGCTGTCGGTAAAAGGTACGAGCAAGAAGTATGTTCAGACTGGCGTGACCCCGCTCGACAGGGTCAGTCAGAAAGTAAAGGCAGTCTCTATGACCCGTGTTTTCCCTTATGCCGGTAAGGATGAGGCTAAGCACAAGGCAGCAGGACTGGATCTTTGGTACGATGTCCATTACGAGGCATCAGGTATGAAACTGGCACAAGCCCGTAACTTGCTCCGTTCTACAGAGGGCGTGGCTTATGCCCAGCGCATACCGGTTTACAAACCCATAGGCGGTGAGCGTTTCCTTGAGGTTTCGCCAGCAGCGGTGGCTAAGGCAGCCAAGGCAGCTTCTACCATGCCTTTCAACGACCCATTGCTCAATGACCAGTGGCATTACAACAACGATGGGCATATTGCAGGTACCAAGGTGGGTGCCGATGCCAATGTGTTCAAGGCTTGGGAAACTGGTGTTACCGGTTCTAAGGATGTTGTGGTTGCCATTATTGATGGTGGCTTCCAGGTAGATCACCCCGACCTGAAGGACAATGTGTGGATCAACACAGCCGAGTTGAACGGTAAGCCTGGTGTTGATGATGATGGTGATGGCTATGTGGATGATATCTACGGCTACAACTTCGTTATCAATTCAAGCGATATCAACGCTCACTCTCATGGTACTCACGTAGCAGGTACCGTAGGTGCCACCAATAATAATGGTATCGGTGTCTGCGGTGTTGCCGGTGGTAGCGATGGTAAGGGCGGTGTCAAGATGATGGTCTGCCAGGTATTCGACAGCCGTGCCAGCAGTTCTGCTGTAGCTGATTTCGGTTCTGCCATTGTTTATGCAGCCGACCGCGGTGCCAGCATCGCCCAGTGTTCTTGGGGTGCCAGTGTTGCTGACGATGAGGATAAGTCGGTTACCGAAGCTGTTGATTACTTCACCAAGAATGGTGGTGGCGACAAGATGAACGGAGGTCTCTGTATCTTTGCTGCCGGTAACAATGGTGAGGAAGGCAACTATTATCCTGGTTGTCTTGACAAGGTTGTGGCTGTTGGTTCCATGGCTCCTGACGGAAGCGTGGCTTATTATTCCAACCGTGGCAAGTGGGTTGATGTGACAGCCCCTGGTGGTTTGGAAGACAATGGTCAGCAGTATGGCGTATTGAGTACCTTGCCTAACAGTACCTACGGTTATAATGAGGGAACCTCTATGGCATGTCCTCATGTATCTGGTATTGCAGCCTTGATTCTTTCCAAGTATGGTAACAAGCAGTTCTCTAATGAGACTCTCCGCACCTTGCTTACCACTTCTGTAAACGACCTGTATACTCAGAATCCTGAGTACAAGGGCTTGATGGGTTCCGGTTATATCGATGCTTACAAGGCTTTGCAGGGCAAGGAGGGTAGCGTGCCTGAGGCTGTTGCCGACTTCACTGTTACTGCATCTCACGACAATGCTCTCATCGAATGGACGATTCCAGAAACCGAAGAGAAGAGCATCGACCATCATGTGATTTATTATAGCACAGAGGCTTTCACTGCTACAGACGACTTGAACAAGTTGAGCTCAGTATCAGTAGATACCAAGTTCAAGTATTCAGGCGACAAGATGTCTTACGAGTTGGACGGTCTGAAGGCTTCTACCAAGTACTACTTCGCCATTGTGGCTTACAACCGTTGGGGTAAGGCTTCTGCCGTTTCTCCCATCAAGGAGGCTACCACCAATGCAGGTCCTAAGGTTCAGGTAGACAAGAAGAACCTTTATATGACCGTAGATGCCACCAAGGCTTCTACAGCCGAGGCTTCTTTCAATGTAAAGAATGCCGGTGAGGGCGTGTTGAAGTATCAGCTTACTACTGCTACGACCCGAGCTACTATGTCTACCAGCGGTCGTATCAAGAATCCAAACCCAGGTCAGGTTCTTCCTTTCAGCGGTACAGTCAGCCCAACACTTGTGAAGCGCAACGCTGTGGCTACTTCCAACTATCAGGCAAAGGACTGGCCAGACACTTTGACCTATTCCAACCAGTTGTACAGCTATATCGGTGAAACTGATACCAAGCTGCCAAATGCTTTGGCTCAGTATTTCTATGTAGATAAGGCAACTTATCCTAATGGTTTCAACCTGACCGATCTTCGTATTCAGGGACAGAACGGACAGAATCCTGTGATTGAAATCTACGACGGTTCACGTTCTATCTCTACTGCAAGTTTGATTCAGAAGGTTAATTATGACTTCTGGGGATACAATTATCCTATCACCCTGAAAGAGCAGATTCACTTTGCTCCTGGTTCAAGCTTCTGGGTTGTAGTTAAGTTCCCTGCTGGCGCCAAGAACCCATTGGGTACAGGCAAGACTACCAGAACTGATGTTGCCCAGTACAGCTTCTATAGCTCTGACAACGGTACAACCTGGACTCAGTTGAGTGAGGTGCTCAAGGGCACCAGCTTCGAGGCTGTAGCCAGTCAGCTTACTTGGGCTGTACAGGCCATCAGCAAGAACCCAGACTGGAGTCAGGTACTCAACCCTGAGCCTATCAGTGGTGAGGTTCGTCCTAACGAAAGCCAGAAGGTTACTTTGAAGAATGATGGTCAGAAACTGGTGAATGGTACTTACAACTTCAATATCCATGTCAAGAGCAATGAGGCTGTTGATTCCAAGCAGCAGGTTGCTTTGTCTATGACCGTGAAGGGCTATAAGCCAGAATTGCACAGCCAGCAGCTGGTTGACTTCGGTGACTTGCTGGTGGGTCAGACCAAGACCATTGATGTAGAGTTGACCAATAGCGGTTATGGTGTATTTGGTGGTAACTATGGTAGGCTCCAGGCTCCAAAGAACGTGAAGTCTTCATCCGATCAGTTCAATGTGTCAAAGGGTGCCAATAATATTGCAGCCCGCTCTACCGGTACGTTGCCAGTGACGTTCGCTCCTACCAAGGAGGGCAACTTCAGCAGTACCATTACCCTGACCGATAAGAATGATCAGCAGTATTCATTCCTGGTTCGCGGTGTCGCTTCAGTTCCTGCCAAGCAGAGTGTAACTCCTGATGCTTACGATGCAGGCGACCTGAAGGTAGGCGGTGAGGATAAGACTACTACTATCACTATCAAGAACACGGGTAACTATCCATTGCAGTATGTCTTCCCTAAGTTCTCTTCCGAGAAGATAGTAGGTTCTACTGCCAAAGTACATAAGTTTGGTTATACTACCATCTCTAATGTTGCCGGTGATGAATCATTCGAGTATGAGCCAGCCCCAGAGTTGGCTGATGAGAAGGATATCACTTCGCAGTTTACCAATGATAATTGGCAGTCTGGTCCTATCAAGGTGGGCTTCAAGTTCCCATTCTATGGTAAGGATTATGATGAAATTTACGTATCTTCTTATGGTGGTGTCTCCATGCAGCAGATGGATGGCCGTATCTCTTGTATGGTTCCTACTGGCGATTGTGTACAGGGATTGGGCTATATTTCGGCTTATACCAATTCTGGCTGGATGGACATGGGTGCCAACAGTAAGATTACCTATGGTCATAAGAACGGTAAACTCTATATCAAGTTCAAGGATGTGGTAACTCCTGCAACCAATGGTGCCGGCGAGACCACAACCATCAGCTTCCACATGGCTCTTTGCCCTGACGGAAGTGTTGAGGTTTACTACGATGATTATAATCCAGCAGGCGTATTCGGCTCTGGTGGTCACAACTTCGTAGGTGTCAGCGATATTGCTGCTGCCGACCCTTGTATATTTGTTGATGCCAACAAGGTACAGGAGAGCAATGGTGGTCTGGATGCTTCTTATTATGATATCGTTACAGGCAGCGCCATCAAGATTGTGGCTCCTGCCAAGTCAATGATCAAGAGCTTGTCAAGCACTGATGGCTATGTAGGTAATGGTGAAAGTAAGGAAATCAAGGTAACATTGGCAGCCAACGATGAATTGGTGGCAGGACCTCTGACCAACTATCTCACCGTTATCACCAACGACCCAATCAACCCAAGTGCTTCTGTCAAGTTGACTGCCAACATCGTTGGCGACAACCTGAAGGCTGAGGCTGCTCTCGATTCTACCAGCGTAGATTTCGGTAGGGTATTCCGTACTTCTGCCCAGCAGCGCACCGTATTGTTGAGCAACAACGGTAAGGATGCTCTCAACGTGACAAGCGTAACTGTCAAGAACGGCAAGTTTACTCTCGCTGAAGATATGAATGCGGCATTCTCTGTTCCTGCAGGTCAGGGCAAAGATATCGTAGTAACATTGCCTACTGCCGAGAAGGGTATTGTAGAAGATGTTCTCGTTATCACATACGCTGACGGTACAACCAAGGAAATCCCATTGAAGGCTGAGGTGATCGGTAATCCTACCTGGAAGAGTAATCCTGAGAGCCTGGAGGTTGAAACTCCTTATGGTAAAAACGTAGAAAAGACAATCCAGGTAACCAACAAGGGCGATGAGAACCTTACGTTCTCTGCTGAGCCTGCTTCTTGGTATACAGCTTCCGACCTGGAGGCTACTGATAAGTCTACTGTAGACTATGTGTTCAAGTCTAAGCTCGATGGCTTCGATATACCTTATAACTGGGTAGATATTACCAACGACTATACTGAGCACATGCCTTATGCATACTATATTGATAAGACAGACTTCAAGAAGGTGGAGCTTCCATTCGAGTTCCCATTCTATGGCAAGAAGTATAAGAGCATGTATATCTACAATACTGGTTTCGTATCTTTCGATGCACCGGTAGAGGATTACAAGCAGTTCCCTGAGCCACCAGCAAGTCTGCCAACAACAGAAACCTTCTATACCAACATCATTTGCCCATTCTGGGGTAACCACTCTATGAATACTCCATCTTCGGATGGTGTATATTACAAGGCAAAGGATGATGAGGTCATTGTAAGCTATAAGAATTATGGCAATACGATGATGCAGGGTATGAACTTCGAGGTAATTCTCCGCAAGGACGGTTCCTTCAAGTTCCAGTACAATGTAGATCCTGATGGATTCCAGTTGGGCGTATTCGGACTCTGTGGTATCATGGATCATACCGGTACTCGTGGTATTACTCCTGCTGATATGTATATCACCGACGGCAATACCGTTGAGTTTACTCCTTATAAGAACTATGTAGTGGCTCCAGGTGAACAGGTTGAAATGCCGGTTGAGTTGAAGGCTAACCAGTTGGCTGATACTTACGACTATGAGTTGAATGTTACCACCAACGATCCTTCTAAGCCAAGCGTCAAGATTCCTGTTACGCTGAATATCACTGGTGAGGCTCAGGCTGAGTTCCCAGAGATAATCAATGTTGAGCAGCCTGTAGATGAGAACGCAATTGATCCTTCATACTATGAATTCTATGTAGTCAACAAGGGAACCAAGGCATTCACTATCACAGACGTTGCTTCTGAGATGTTTACTGGCTCGGAGCCTGATGACCCTGATGTTGAGCCTTCTGCTCCAGAAGGTAGACTTGAGGTCTATGCTGCACAAAGCAACTATGGCGGTGACGACGGTATCGACCCAGGTCCAATGGCTCTCTCTGATGATGCCACTGCCAAGGCATGGATTCCATACCAGAGCGGCATGCCTATCGTAGTAGGTACCGACACCGTGAAGTTCAGAATCGCACCTTATATTGTATATGAAGTACATAAGAAGGAATTCCCTCTCATATTTACAGTAGAGGGCTTGAATGAGGAGACACACACCTCTACCATCAAGCTGAATATCACAGAGGCTCCTGTCTTGTCATTCGACCAAGAGGAGTTGCATATTGAAAATGTGGCTTCTGACTATAAGGACACTTCTACCGTCAATCTGATGAACGATGGCGAGTATAAGCTTACTTACTCTTTGAGTCTCGATCCATCTGGTCGTGATGCAGGCAATGAGTATGAGGACGGCAACGATCCTGCTCCTGCCTATAACGTCATCTCTTATCCTTCACAGGATGCAGCCAAGAATTTCGTGGCTACCTGTGTAGAGAAGATTTCCGGCAAGAAGGGCATGGTGAAGGCTCTTGGCTTGAAGAAGGTGAAGGACGATCAGAAGTTCATCTACGACTTGCCTAAGGACTATGAGGGTAATGCGCTCTATTATCCAGTACTCAACCCTGTAGAAAATGCTCAGGCTGCCCTGATGGGTACGGGTGCTACAGCTCTGGATGAGAACTTCTATGCAGCCACTCGCTATGAGGCTCCTGCAGAAGGTTTCAATCTTACTCATCTCTACTTCGTCGGTACTGTAGGCGACTTGGAGAATGTAGACATCGAGGCTTCTGTTATTCTGGGCAATGATGTTACTGCTACAGAGAAGACCATCGGCCATGGCAAGATTCATATTATCAAGGAAGAACCTCGTGATGATGGCAGCTACCAGGGTGCTGCACGTATGTTGGAGTTTGACAACCCTATCTACATCAATCCTGCTGATACCTTCTATGTCGTATTGAAGTATCCTGCCGGCTACAAGTCATCAGCCATGATGGCTACCAAGGATGGCGATATGGAGACCAATCGCTATATGGCACACTTGAAGTCATTGGGTGGCTGGGTTGACATTGAGACACTCTACGACGATGCTTACAGTTATGGCGCCTTCGGTTACTTCATGACTTGTATCGAGAAGGAGAAGGGTGAGCCATGGATTAAGTTGCTCAACGAGAAGAAGGAAGGTGAGATTGCTCCAAGCGAGTCGCTTCCTGTACAGTTCGAGGTGAATGCCAAGAGCGCTTACTTCTCTAAGAACAATAAGGCTACTCTCGTAGTGAAGAGCAATGATCCTATGAACAAGCTCTACAACTATCACATCTATCTCGACAAGAATGCAGCTCCTACCATCACCGCTCCTGAAGGTGAGACCACTGTTCCTGAGGCAAGCAAGGCAGCTGTTGATGTAACTGTTGCTGATACTGAGGGTGAGGCTTTCACCGTAAGTTTGAACGATGCTGACGGTATCGCTGCTGTTGAGAGTTATGAGAATGAGGACGGCACTCAGGAAGGTATTTCTGAAAGCAATGGTACTTATTCTGTTGAGAAAGGCACCAGCTTGAAGCTCCGTGTAGCTCTTGCTCCTGATTATGGTACTGCTGGCAAGCATACCTTCACCGTAAATGCCAAGGACGAGTCAGGCAATGTAAGCTCAGTTGTTGTCAACTACAATGTAGAGCATACCAACCGTGCTCCTGAGTACGTAGGTGCCACAGAGTTGGCTATGAAGGTTGGCGAGACCTCTGGTCAGTACAACTTCGCTGAGCTCTTCAAGGATGTGGATGGCGACAAGATGACCTACACAGCTTCTGTTGAGGATGCCTCTGTAGCTACTGTCTTCAAGTCGGAAGATGGATTCATCGTGGCTGGCAAGGCAGCAGGTAAGACCAACATCAATGTAGTGGCTACCGATGCCAACGGTGCTTCTTCTACTGGTGTCATCTCTCTGACCGTATCAGAGACCACAGGCATCGACGGTGTTGAGGCCGATGGCAGCAACAAGGGTGATGTAACGGTCAACGAGAATGGTGAGGTTACTCTCCATGTCAATGCCGACAAGGCCGTGCTCCGTGTTTACAGCAATGCCGGTCAGTTGATGGCTCAGCAGATAGTCGCTCCTGTACATGCAGGCGATAAGGTTAGCCTTAACCTGTCTGGCTCTATTGCTGGTGTTTATCACCTCGTAGCCGACATCGATGGTAAGGTTTCTGCCATTAAGTTCGCACTCAAGTAAATTCTTTCTTCTATCCATCAGAGAGCCTTCTTGGGGGTCTCTGTAGGATAGGATAATCCACCCAAAAGTCCCGTGTCATGTTTATGATGCGGGACTTTTTTCTTTCTATCCCACATTTCTATGTAGTGTCTTTTTGGGGAAAGATAACTTCCTCATTAGCGAAAAGTCGATAGTTTTTTTCAAGAATTATGCAGAAAATCTTGTGGGGTGAAAATAAAATGTGTAAATTTGCGTCACTTAACGGATGGTTACACAAATTCTATAACTTCTGAACTTGCTGAAGTTCTATAATATTCAATTACTAAAACACAACGAAAAGACTTACGATGAAAAGATGGTTTACACTATGGGTTGTGCTCTTTGTTGTCTTATCGGCAATGGCAGTACCCGCCAAACCAGGAGTCTGGCGCACCATTTCGCTCACTGATGGAACACAGGTCAAGGTACAGCTGGTTGGCGATGAGTTTATGCACTATTACCAGAGTGCGGACGGAACACGTTATCTCTATGATGCTGCTTCAGCAACTTATCAGGTTTATTCTGATAGCCAATTCTCGAATTCTCGTCGCAAGGCTGTGGCACGGAGAGCCAAGGCCAACAACCGTCGCGCAGTGAGGCGAAAGGCAAATGTTACTAATATTTTCCAAGGCACGAAGAAAGGACTGATCATCTTGGCTCAGTTTACCGACTCCAAGTTTCAGAGTGGTCACGACCGTGCTTTGTACAACAAGATAGCCAATGCTGAGAACTATACCGACAATGGATTCAAAGGCAGTGTGAAGGATTATTTCAAGGCGCAGAGTGCAGGACAGTTTGAACTCGACTTTGATGTCGTAGGCATCTGTCAACTGAAGAACCCATGTTCCTATTATGGAGGAAATACTTCTACTGGCGACGACCTTCGCGCCGGTGAGATGGTAGCTGAGGCATGTCAGTGGGCAGCCACTCAGGGCGTTGATTTCTCTCAATACGACTGGGATGGCGATGGGGAAGTAGACCAGGTGTTTGTGCTTTATGCCGGAAAGGGAGAGGCTGATGGCGGTGCTATTTCTACTGTTTGGCCACACATGTACTATCTTTCTGAATCCGATTATGGCAAGTCTCTTTCCTTCAATGGTGTCAAGGTTGACACCTATGCCTGCAGTGCTGAGTTGAATGGTCGTGGCAAACTCGGTGGTATTGGTACTTTCTGTCATGAGTTCTCCCATTGCATGGGATTCCCTGACTTATATGATACCGGCTATTCAGGTTGGTTCGGTATGGGCGACTACGACTTGATGTGTGCAGGCAATTACAATAATGACGGCAAGTGTCCTGCAGGTTATTCGGCTTACGAGAAGCATGAATGTGGCTGGATAACATTCCAGGATGTTACCCTTATCGAGAAAGACCTCAACGTCACAGGGCTGAAAGCCATCAGCGAGGGCGGCGGTGCCTATGTGCTGAAAAACAAGGCACACGAGGACGAATATTACATCATCGAGAACCGACAAAAGACAGGCTGGGATGCTTATCTGCCTTCTGACGGTGTGATGATCACCCATGTGGACTATGATGCCTATATCTGGTGGAATAATATGCCCAATACAAAGGGGAATTACTATGATGAACATAAAAATGTTTATTATAACGACCATCAGCGTTTAACCATCTTCCGCGCAGGCAAGTCTACGTCAGATGATGGCGTTACTTCCGACCTTTATCCCTATAACACCAACAACAGTCTTACTGCCGAGTCCAATCCTGCTGCCACCTTATATAATAAGAATAGCGATGGCACCAAGTATATGCATGTAGACATCACGGATATCAGTGTGGCATCCGACGGAACAGCCTCGCTCACCTTCAGCAAGGCAGACCGCAGTAGTGGCGGTGGGGGAGAGACCGATCCCGATACTCCTGTCACACCATCTGGCTCAGTCTTGCTCTATGAGTCGTTTGATAAGTGTGGTGGAACGGGAGGCAATGATGATAAGTGGAATGGTATGATTGCCCTTAGTCCAGCTATTGCAGAAGAGTACGACAACCAAGGATGGACCAGTACAGGCACAATTTTTTCAGGAAACGAATGTGTACGATTGGGCAACAGCAGTACGGCTGGTAATATTACGACTCCTGCCTTTTCCGTCAATGGCTCTGCTTATCTGTCATTCAAGGCAGGAGGGTGGGACGGCACTAATGATGCCACCTCCCTGACGCTTTCTGTCAACAATGGCACGTTGTCGAAGACTACCGTTACGATTCCGAAAGGCTCCTGGAAACAGTTTGGTGTCAACATCACAGCTACAGGCACAGTAAAGGTTACCTTCAAGGCAAACAGGAAGCGTTTCTTCCTCGATGAGGTGAAGGTGGTAGACCCAATCATCGATTCAGGCATTCATGACATCGTGACGGGCGAGGAGAATGGCATCGTGGCTTATTACTCGCTCAATGGAACTCGCCTCAATGGTCCTCGCCCTGGAGTCTGCATCGTACGTTACGCCAATGGCGAAGTACGTAAAGTCATCATCCGATGATTTGTTCTGCGATATTCCTTAGGGAAAAGTAAAGATGAAAAAAAACAACAATGCCCACCCTTGGTACGGTAAGTAACCATGGGTGGGCATTATAGGTATTGCCGAGCGCAGCTAATATTATGTGAAAAGCACTTGCTCATATCAACCTTCTTATATTAATGTTCTCCACGATAAAATCCATTATTGCTCATTTCCGACCATTTCAAGAACATTTCTTGATAGTTGTCTTTAATGAATTCACGAATTATTCTCATTTCTTTATTGGTCAGAACACCCTGCTCTTTTACGACTGTATCACCATTTCCTAAAACAAACAACTTGGCTGAGCCAGATTCCGTTAAGTGTCGGTCACTCGCATGTACATGCATAGCTTCTACTATACAATGTGAAGTAAAATATAGGTAATACCCACATATCATAAAATCGTAATATTTAGGCATAAGTTTGTTCCATTAAATTCTTGTTTCGTTTCCAATACTTTTGAACAATGCTGATTTCAATATCATCCATATTGGTTTCTATTACATCACCCTCTCTTGTCATCACAAGAGCATGATATGGCGGGTGTAGATATACTACACGTATAAAGCCTTCTTCACTTTGCGAAAATGCATATCCGCAAACAATCATTATTGCTTTTTCAGCTACGGCTTTAATTTCTTCTTCCTTCATGATAATCTATTTTAACTGACTTGATTGGTTTGAGAAATGTCGTAGGATTTATATATAGATTCTTCAATATGGGCAAAAGGTCAATATACTCTTCTGTTTCACCAATGCCCTCATAATCAGCCATGACAACAATATATCCATTATCCCATTCCTTAACCTCTGTGAATCGTTTGAGGCGTTTTGGAGTACGAAATCGGATATTACTATTGCCATATCTAAAAGAAGTCATATCTCCATCATTGGAGAGAAATGCTTCTGATGAAATATTCTTGTTGTCCATACTTAACCTCCTTATTTTAATGATTCTACTTTTCTTCTTTATAGATTATGCCAGTGAGCGCAATGAAAGTTTGCTTTCAGATTACCGAGCGCAGCTAATCTTATGCAAAGATTATGCCAGTGAGCGCAATGAAAGCTTGCTTTCAAATTGCCGAGCGCAGCTAATCTTATGCAAAATTACACTTTTCTTCCGAAAGATGCAAGAAATTTAAGGGAAAATGTTTGAGAGTGAGGAAGATAAAGAGATATGCCCACCCTTGGTACGGTAAGTAACCATGGGTGGGCAATGTATTTAATGAATGATGAATGATAGAAGAGTTTTTTACTTCACAACCTTTCTTGTTGTGTCGCCTTGCTTCACGATCAATACGCCGTGGGCAGGAACATCATCGAGACAGAAGTCCTGTGTCTTCGACTTATACACCTCCTGACCTTGCATATTATATATATAGGTGTAGGGAGCAGAGATGTTGTGCTTAACAGTAACGGCAGAGATAGCAGTAGTGCCATCCTGTGATAATGTCATCGTGCCATCGGCAGCAACGGTAAGTGTGTACATGATGGTGCCACCTACGCTGCGCAAGCATTGATAAGAACTTTCTTTTGTCGACTTAGAACCAATAAACAGCTTATAAGTTCCTGCAGAAATATTCTTTAACTCTGGATCCTGACTCAGATTGAAATCAACTTCAGGATGATCTTTGTCACCGTAATTAAAACCGCTCAACATATCTACATAAGGAGTTTCAGTATCCGTCTCGAAAATAGGATCAGTATAGAGCTTGCTATTGTTGTCACCCATGCCTTGTAGCACGATGTCTAATCTACCCTCGAACACGCGATGACTGTAATTGTAGGCGTTAGTCAGTTTGACGTGCAACTCGTTATTGCTGATATAAAAACTATATCCGTCAGTTACCCATTGCGAAATATTTTCTTCGTCAGCACTTGGAGTCTCCTGTCTCTTGAAGCCTAAAACCATACTCTGTCCGATGTTGAAACCCTCTCCGGTAAACCCAGTGATATTAGGTCTCAGAACATCAATATCAAACCATCCGTCTCCAGACTTTCCCCATCCCCAGTTGACATGTACTTTCCCATCTTCCTGTATGCCATCGAGCAAGAAGGCGTGACCTCCTTCTATCTCATCGCTACCGCAGTAGAGAACAGGCTGTTTAGCTTCCATTTCTTTGCGTACCATCTCCATCCATTCCGCATCGGTATAGAAGTCGCGCTGCAGACAACTGATAGCCAAAGAATCATATCTGAAGTTCTCGGCAAATCCCTTGGCAGCATACCATTCTATAGTACCACTGCTATTAGCCTGATAATTCATTTGACTGGCAGCACCTGCATCCGCCATCAGTGTGGCTACGGCATCATTCTCGTCTTCTGACATCATTCCATAGCTCGACAGCATAGCTGTCCATTGATAAGTATGTCCCAGTTCTCGCTTATACCACTTAGTGGTGCCCTCTTTGTCATTTTTATCTTTATATGTAGTTACGGAATATATGCCTGTACCCTTGCTTGTAGCAGGATATTGATAGTGCTTCATAATCTGTGCCATAGCTGTAGCTATACAACCCGTTGGGGCTGCGCTGCCATTAATCTGAGGACAAAGATTGTTGAAAGGAGTTCCCTGATTCCAGTAGGTCTTGATAAAATAGGTGGGGCGTCCACTTGCTGCCATTGGGTTAACACTATAAGTAATACCTTTGGCTTTCATCCTTTCAAGTGATTTGTTGGCAGTATTCAGCCACCACTTCATGCCACAAGGCATATTATTTACATCAAAGTCTTCATCAGAAACTCCAAGCACAGGCTCTATATCGTCGTCTTTGCTGATGAACACCACCCCTTTGCCCTTGATTCCATAGACATTGACCATATCTAATGACTGATATTTCTCAACGGCAATATTGGCTGCTGCCTTCTTGGCTCCACCTGCCTGAAAATTTGAGGAGCAGAGTGCTTGCAGTGCTATTGTCTGCATTTCCTCTTCGCTTCTGTCCTTAGCGAAGTTTGGCATAGCGAGTAGAGAAGCAATAAAAAGTGTAAGGGTCTTTCTCATATTATATAAATTTATTTGGAGGTAAAACTGACTCTAAACAAGAATGGCGAAGCACTTGTGGCTTCGCCATTCTCTATAGAATATAATAAACATTTTGTTTACTCGTTGGGCTCGAATGTATCGTAACCTGAGATCTGCCCCAAGTTACTTACACTTACATACCACTGCATTAAAATCTTGCAGTAATAGTCATCGTACATGAAGCTGGGTGAGTTTACCGATTGGCGAGTAAGGCCATCTGCATAATAGATTAATCCGTACTCACCATAAGGATATGGAGTAGCCTGCTCAGGAACTACAAGCTGGGTGATGGTAAGTCCATTTTGGTCTGTTCCCTTATTATCTGTAAGATTAAAGGTCATGTGCTTACCTGTTCCCCAGAAGTTCTTGAAGCGGAAGAGTTTCGGATTGGCATCATTTACCTGCAAGGTGGCAGCCTTGGAAGCGCCAAACAACTGAGCACCGGCACCATTGAAATTGTAAGTACCCTCGGCTACTGTAGTCCAGCTGTTGGCAGTAAACTGTACTGTAGCCAAAGACTTTCCACCACCTACAGCTACCACGGCTATAGTGTTGTCACCACTAAGATTCTTGATGGTCTTGTCAATATTGGCAGCACCTTCTGCGCCTTCAATCTTCTCACCATTCTCAACCACATAGTCCTTATAGCCTTCCTCGCCTAATTGAGTAAGGCGACTTTCATAATCAGCAGTTTTCTCTACCAGCAGATAAGCACTCTGTGTAGCGCTGTTGGTAGCGATACGAATCTGCGTATCAATATCAGCATCATTAGGCTCTGTGGCTGTGTACTGATAAAGAGTTGCTTTAGCTTGGCTGTCAGAACCGATGTCGGAACCTTCATCCTCAGAGCAGGCGGTAAACATAGCTACCGAAACGAGGGCAAAGAACAGTCCATAAATATATTTTTTCATTTTCTTTTCTTTTATCTGTTAAACTAAAGTTTTACCATGCATACTCTTCTGAGTCGCTTGTAGGAGTTGTTACCATCGGGTTCTGAGTACAAGCAGCATTGTATGCACCCTCACTCTCTACGATCATCAGTGTCATCCACTGTGGTACGGTTGCAGTGTTCCAACGATAGCCCTCGGTATGATTGGTACCAGCATAGCTACGAATGACACACTTGTTCAGACGCTTGATATCGAGAGTAGCAAAGCCTTCACCCCAAAGTTCTACACGACGCTGCCACCATATCTCGTTCTGGAAGCCTGAGTTACTGCTGTTGCCATACTTATCGTTGACATGCTTTCCGTATACATATTGCGGATCACGAGTCTTGGCAAAAGCTTCAAGGAGCTGCTTACCACGTGCCTCATCCTGCATACCGGCAGCCTCAGCCTCAATAAGCTTCATTTCCTCAACACGCATCAAAGGCACTGACTGGAGGAATCCTAAATGCTGATTGGCATGTCCTTCTGCACCATTGGCAGCACGGAACTTCAAACAAAGTCCACCTGTACCCGGCCAACTGGCAGCAGAGGCAGACTTTATCAACCAAGAAGGATAATCTGAATATTCCTTCAACTTATTAGTCAGCTCTTCACCTTCCATATCGTTGGTAGAGAAGTCTACGAAGCACTTCTTACGACAGTCGGTAGCAGGCATTGTTTCGTAAAGATGACGGTCTATCAACTTAGCATCACCATAGTTGGCAGCATAGCCACACTGTGAATTCACAGGATCAATCTCAAGAGTCATCTGCGAGCCCCATGAAGTATCACCGTCGTTGAGTTTAATACATGGGTCGGTATCCTTATAGGTTACGCAGAACATCCAAGCCTCGTTAGGCGTATTGAAGCCTTTATCGCGGTCAGTGTACTCTGCTGCAGTCATGACAGAGTAACCCTCCTGAGCCTTCTTGGCATATTCTTCAGCCTTGTCCCACTTGCCCATGACAAGATAGGCACGTGCCTTCAGACCATAAACCACAGATACATCGGGAGTGGTCTTGTCGGGACGCTGGTATCCTGCAAGGTATTCCTCAGCCTTGTCGAGGTCGGAGATGATGAAGTCCCACATCTTTTCGTTGGTAGCTCGAGGATTGTTGTTCATATCAATACTCTCGTCATCAGAAACGATAGGAACGGTCTCTGCCTGAGGATTTTTGGTATAGGTCTCGTTGGCATACATCTGAGCCATATCCTCATAGAAGAAAGCACGCATGGCATATGCGATACCCACACCAGTCTTGTGGTCTGCAGAAGGATTGGCTGCACCCATCTTGATAACAAGGTTGCAGTTCTTTATCCACGCATAATAAACAGTCCATGGAATCTGACATGCCGCATATGATGGGGTCAATACATCGAAATAATTATACCAAACGGTGAACCAACTAAAACCACTATGCTGTGAAGGAAAAGCCATATCCTGACCCATCAAATCGCGCTGAATCATCTGTGAAGGATAACCGAAATCACAATTGAAGTCGCCAGGATCTCCACCATAACATGCACGTCCATTGATATCTGCCGTGATGGCAGAAACGAATTTGTTGAACGAGTTAGGTGCAGTAGAAACCTGACCGACGGTGACAGTGCTGCTCTGTGGGTCAATTTCTTCGATACAACTGGTGAACGAAATTACAGCCAATGCAAGAGCAACCCATGTTGTTTTATTTATTTTCATCATTGTTTCGTCTTTTAATGTTGTTAGAACGTCAATTGAATACCACCAGAGATATTACGTGTAGGTGAGTAACTTGTGCCAGTCACACCGTCATAAGAGTAGCGTGGATCCAAGCCCTTGCGAGCTGAGATGAAGCCTAAGTTCTCTCCGGAGCAGTAAACTCTGATCTTAGAGAAGTAAGGTACCAGATTCTTGGGAAGAGTGTAACCCAATGTGAATGACTGGAAATTGAAGTAACCTGCATTGGTGAGGAAACGATCAGATACCTGACCGTTGTCATCACCAAACTGCCAGCGAGGCAAATTGCTGGAAGTGTTGTTTGTACTCCAAGACTTGAGATAGTCCTTGTGGATGGCAGCACCACCAGAGGAGTTTTCTGTCATAGGACTCATCAAACCAGCATACTTCATATCGTACACCTTACCGCCAATCTGGAAATCGAAGCTAAGCGAAGCATCAAAGCCCTTATAAGAAACTGTCGTGCTCAAACCACCTGAAACCTTAGGAAGCAGAGAACCTGTTTCGTACATACTGGCCTTGGAAGCGTTTGTAGTAGTATAAGACAACTTCTTACCAGGATGTCCGGTAATCTCATTTTCTGCAACATCTTCATCTACCCAATAGAGGGCTTCGCCCTTTTCGTTTACACCAGCATACTTGTGAAGGTAACCATTATAAAGAGGACCTCCCTCTTTATACCAATACAAGGTATAATCCATAGCACTTTTCTCATAGAAACCGCCATACTGGTTCTTTTTACTTGAGTCGAGCTTCAAGATCTTTGTCTTGTTATGTGCCAAGTTTGCTGTAACTGACCAGTCGAAATCCTTAGTGCGGAAAATGTGACCTGTCAAAGTCAACTCAACACCAGTGTTGCGAATGTCACCTATATTGTTGTAGTAACCACGAGTACCCTGTGACTCAGGAACATTCAACCAGAAGAGCAAGTCGGTAGTCTTCTTGGTATAGAAGTCGAAGCTACCACTCAGTCTGCCCTTGAAGAAACTGAACTCTGTACCAATATTGAAGTTGGTAGTGGTTTCCCAAGTTATATTCTTGTTACCTAAGCGAGCAAAAGATGCCGACATTTCGGTATCAGAAACCTGAGACAAGGTGTAGACGTCAGTATATGCCCAGGGCCTGATATTGTCGTTACCCTGCTGACCGATAGAAGCCTTCAGCTTCAACTCGTCTACCCAAGGAGCATTAAACCATGCCTCCTTGTTAATAAGCCAAGCTGCACCTACCGACCAGAAGCTACCCCAACGGTTCTCTTTGGCAAAGCGTGAAGATGCATCACGACGATAAGAGAAAGAGCCGAAGTACTTGTTGTCATAATTGTACTGCGCATTACCGAAGTAACCTTCTACGTTGTATCCACTTTCATAACCGCTACTGTCTTTCTTCTTAGCAAAAGCACTAATCTGCAGAATACTTGGAGAGAAACCACCTTCAGCTGTAGCTGAAAGATAGGTAGTGTTAATCTTGTAATATTCGTGACCAAGCATCAAGGTTACGTTATGCTTACCAAAGTTGTCGAAATAGGTAAGGGTCTGAACATGATTCTGACGCCAGCTTTCTGAAGAAGCCTTACCAAGTTCACCTTTCACTACAGTTTTTGCGCCAAAGAATGGGTTGGCATAGGCTGTCGAGTTGCTCTGTCCCCAAATAATGGTACTGGTCAAGTTGGCCTTCAAGAAATCAGTAATCTGAATATCAGCAGTAAATGTACCATTCAACTGATGACCCTTGGTCTGATTCTTGTCGTAGTTGTTGGAAGCAACAGGGTTGGTATTGTTGAGGAATGGTCGGTTGACACCTAATGTTGAGCTACCCAAATCATACAAAGGCAAGCCACTCTCATCTGTTGGAATAAAGATATTGCCATTCTCATCTTTCTGACGCAGATACAATGGGAAAATAGGAGCCATGCTGGATGTGAAACTCAAACTGGTACCTAAGTTGGCATTGGCTTCCTGTGTAGAGTTTACAAATGCAATATTAGCGCCCAACTTCAACCACTTCTTGATCTGATAGTCTGCCTTCAATCGAGCAGTGATACGCTCGAAACTTGAGTTCTTGATGATACCCTCATCATTCAAGTAACCTAAGCTGGCATAATAAGAAGATCGTTCTGTACCACCACTTGCATTTACGTTGTACTCCTGACGCAAAGAGTTCTGGAACACAGCGTCGCTCCAGTCATCAGGTGTCAAATAATAAGACTGGCCATTGGCAGCTGTTACCATACGACCCAATGTCGCATTAGGATTCAACTTGCCATCCAAGCCTATGAGTTGCTCACCAGTAGGATAAGAATATACATTATAGGCCAACTTGTTTAACATAGTTGTGTTAGCCTTCACATTTGCAGCATTGGCACTCATGCCGTTACCATAATAATATTTATTGTAGAACTCTGAGTATACTGCCTCGTAATACTGACCTGGGTCTGTGATAACATCGTACTCTGGAACGGCACGAGAGTTAACACCCCACTTCATATCTACGTTGATCTTTCCTTCCTTGTTAGCACCTTTCTTGGTTGTAACAATGATAACACCAGCAGCACCACGTGCACCATAAAGAGCAGCAGAGGCAGCATCCTTCAATACAGTAACCGACTCGATATCATCGGTAGGGATATTAGAAAGACTTGCAGAATAAGGAGCGCCATCGACAATTACCAATGGGTCTGTATCAGCATACATGGAAGCAATACCACGAATGTTGATACTACCCTGACTTGCACCAGGCTGACCAGAGCTACCGCGCATCTGCAAACCTGATACAGAACCAACCAAAGCATCAGCTACGTTAGTGGTAACCTTCTTGGAAAGTTCCTCAGAACCTACTACAGCTGCCGAACCTGTGAAGGCGCTCTTCTTGGCAGTACCATAAGCAACAACCATTACCTCATCCAAAGATTGGTTGTCAGTATCCAATACAATCTTCATGTTCTTTGCGGCCTTGACGGTCTTGGTGACCATGCCG